>Ga0247832_1007999_pt1 | contig 10746 bp, 13 predicted proteins | sample LaCruzMarch2015__10_FD_192407 | JGI IMG/M metagenome (GOLD analysis project Ga0247832, IMG submission 192407) | Freshwater microbial communities from meromictic Lake La Cruz, Castile-La Mancha, Spain - LaCruzMarch2015_4m | ecosystem: Environmental > Aquatic > Freshwater > Lake | place: Spain...
ATTTTAATAAATATGACATACTAATAGGCTAAAACAAAAAGCATCTTAAAATCAAAATATGTAAGTCTTAATCAAAATAGACCTTAATGATATTTATAAATAAAAATTAATATGATTAATCCAACAATTAAAAGAATTATTGAAAATGCCATAAAGGAACAAGCAACTGAAAACTATATGTTCTTTGGTAATTTAAAGCAGATAAAAAGGCAATGTGAATTATTGCTTGAACTGCAACCAGATGAGGTGAATGAATTAATAAAAAATGGCCATGACTGGGCAGATGACCACATTACTGTGGCAAAGGAGAATATGGATCAAGTATTTGATTTTATGATGAATGAATTCAATGAGAATGATGACCAAAATTTAACAGAAGCAAAAGCCAAAAAGAACAAACCCAAAAATCCAAAATTATGGAGTCAATGTTTAAGTTGGGCAAAATCAAGGTATAAGGTATGTCCAAGTGCGTATTGCAATGGTGCAGCAGCAAAACGTTATAAGCAATTAGGTGGTAAATGGAAGAAAGAGTAATTTGTTTTTATGAAATTTTGTTGTATATTTGCAGTGAAACAAAATAAAAACTATGAAACTATTAAATGATTTGATTGCTTCATTTAAGCAAAATATTTTAGCAATAGTTGAGCCATCAGAAGATGATATACGTTGCAAGAATATATGCATTAAATTGCTTAATCATCCTGATGTAAAATTAGCATATTCATCAAAATCGTCAGAAAGATTGGTATATCTTGAGGAGGATGGCATTTATATCAATATTATTGATAGAGATGTGTGTATCATACATGAATATGAGGTGTTTAAATTCTTTATTTCCCACCAAAACACACATTTGGAAATACTCTATGCTTTTGATAATAAAATGGCATCAAAATTTGATGTATTCTACAATTTATCAAATTACCTAAAAGAAAATTTCTTATTAAAAGTTGAAAGTTTCTAATTAAAAAAATGAACATATGATAATTGGAAATGGAAAGAATTTATTAGTGAATTCAGATAATCTTATTTTTATGGAAAAATATGAACTTGAATTCACTAATAATGTTGATGTTATATCCATTGACCCCCCATATAACACAGGTAAGAAAATGGGTGGGTATAATGATAATTTTGGGTCAATGGAAAACTGGATAAGGTTTCTAAAACCAAGGATTGAGTATGCCAAATTATTTTTGAATGAAACTGGATTAATATTCATCAATATTAATGATAAGAGTTCCCCTTATTTAAGAATTTTATGTGATGAAATATTTGGCATTGATAACTTTATATCAACCATTGTATGGCAGAATAAATATACAATATCAAATGACACCAATAGCATAACAACTCAAACTGAAAACATATTGGTATATGCAAAAAATATTAAGAACATAAACTTTAACAAAGATTCATTAAGAGGTGATTATGTGAATAAGACATATAAAAACTGGGACAATGATCCAAGGGGTCCGTGGAGGAAAGGAGTTCAATTATGGAAGAAGAAGACAGAAAAGAAATATACCGTTGTTTCACCAACCGGAAAAGAATGGACAATGGGGTGGAATTATTCTGAAAATCAATGGTATGATGAATTAGTTAAAAACAACCTATTATATTGGGGTAAAGATGGAAATTCTTGCCCAACAAAAAAAGTATTCTTAAATAACTCAAAAGGTGTAGGGATTAAGAATCTGTGGCTTGGTAATGAGGTTGGATATACACAAGATGGTACAAAAGATTTAGAAAAAGATTTAAACATTGAAGCCTCTTTTTTATACCCAAAACCAATAAAACTTATGAAAAGAATATTGGAAATATCAATGCAAGATAATGGATTGGTTATGGATTTTTTTGCTGGAAGTGGCACAATGGGCAGAGCAGTTCAAGAATATAACAAAGAGAAATCAAGAAATATAAAATATGTTTTGGTTACAAATAATGAGAGCAACATCTGTGAAGATATTACTCTCAAAAGGTTATCAAAGTTCTCAACAGAAGATGAGGGGCTTACATATGTTGTTTTATGATATTATCTATGTAATTAATCAAATTGGATAATACTTCTATATTTATTGGTTTATAGAACTCATTTTTCCAAATTGGTTTCTTACTTGTTCGTTTACCATCAACAAGATAAAAGATTTTATCTGTATTCCCTTGATCCATAAAATAATTTTCTGCATTTGGGGCAATACCATTTTCAAGTGAAACAACAATACATTTTTTATTATTATCTATATTTTTAAAATGCTTGAAATCTGAATTTGCTCTATCAAAATAACATTTATCTAAATAGGTTTTGCATTCACTAAAAATAATTGGATTATCTTGGATATAAAAATGAACATCAGTGGAGACATCAATATGTCCATTTTTTGAATAAAATCTAATTGAATCTTCTTTCTTCCCTGTAATTCTAAAATTTGAAACATTGTTTAATTGACATAAATCATTCAATATAATTTTAACCATATTTTCAACCAAGTACCCATTCTTACATCTAATTTTACCCCCAGCATTAGAACTTTCATTATAAATATTTTCTGATGATATGTTGCTATTGTAATAATCAACAATTTTGCTTAAAATATTTTCCATTTTTGCAGAGATTAAATTTTAATAAATTAACTTATCAATGCAAATGTAAACTAATTAATCCAAAATATCACTTATTTAAGTGATATTTTTTACGTGGTCTTTAATAATCCTTAATATACTTTCATTTGAAACCATTGTTGGTTTATTACCTGTCCCAGATTTTGGATTCTTCTTTTCAGCACTCCTCTTTTTGGTACAGGCAGCTTTTTTTTCAGCATCACTCATTTTACCTGCAACACCTGCTGCCCTACATTTTGGATAACCCCCTTTACTATCAGATTCCCTTCCACAAGGTGGATGTTTACCACTTGAATCTTTTCTACATATATTAACCCAGGGTCCTTTGGGTTGGTTGCTACCTTTTGGCTTCTTCTTTGTCCCAAACCAAACAGCAAGATCCTCATTTAGAAATAATGGTTTGTTTTCCATAATTTTTTTATTTATAAATATCCTTTAAAAAGATTTTGAAATCAAAATTAATTTTGTATATTTGTGGCGTTAATGGGGAGACACGATTTAGATACAAACATTAACAGTTAGTTTTTTAGAGAGGGGTGGTATAATTTAGATGCCACTCCTCATTTATTTTGTTATAATAAATTGTCCATCCCAAGTATCAAAGGGATTTATTGAACTTTCTCTAAAAACAGTTATCACTTTTAATCTCCAGAATGTACCTATTTGTAATTGGGGTACAATTGCACAAGTAAGTTCTTTACTAACTGACCTTATAACAAATGCTTCCTCATCTTTAATATCTTCTGATGCTATTGCCCTTGCAATATCATTTTTAAATAAATCAATAAAAAAAACTATTTCTTCATTAGAAATATCTTTTTCATTGTAGTATTCAATACCATCTCTTGTCCTTCTAAGATCTATGTGACCTGTTTTGATAATATCAAAATTGAAATCAACAGTTATATTAGATTTTATCTGTGCAATTCTTTTTTCTAAAAGTAATGCTTCATTTAATAAGTTTATTAAACTTTCCATACTATTTTATTGTATAAATATAGAACTTGTTTGTTTTTATCATATATTTAAAGTATATTCACACTTATGGAAAAAGATATTATTGAAAAATATAAAACCAATTATTCCATTGAATCATTGGCAAAGGAATTTAAAATTGGAAAAATCAAGATAAAGAAAATCTTGATAGATAATCATATACCATTAAAATCAAAAGGAGGTCAAATAAAAAATAAACAAGTTGAGCAAATAATACATTTAGATTCAAAAGTAAAATGCAAAAACTGTGGAAAAGAATTTAATGATATTGAAAACAAAAGTGGGGGGTTAACCAATCATATTAAACAATGCTCCCCCAACGTTGAGATATTATCTTCATTCAAACGTAGAATGTATTTAAAGAACAATGGAAACTATTGGCATCTAATATATTTTGATATTATAGAAAAGACTATTGAAACTCATATAGAATGTTTGGATTGTGGCTGGAAAACAAAAGATTTAATAAATAAAACTGGATCATTAACAAAACATATTGAAACAAACCACAGTAATGTTGATGAGTATCTAATAAAACACCCATCTGAATATCATCTATTCCCAACATATGTTAAGTTAACTGATAGAGAAAAATTATTTGAAGATAATAACAACTATATTACTTGTAATATATGTGATGAGCAATTTAAAACAATTAGCAATACTCACCTATCACTACATAACACAAATGTTAATGATTATAGACAAGAGTTTGGAGATAAATCACTAGTTTCAAATAATACAAGAACACAATTTGTCGATAATTTAAATAATTGTGTTATTAACCATACATATAGAAGTAAATCTGAAATTGAGATTGAAGAGTTTATTAAATCCCTAAATATTGAAGTTATTGTTTGTGATAAGAAACTTCTATCCGGAATAGAATTGGATTTATACCTCCCCCACCATAATATTGCCATAGAATATAATGGGTTATATTGGCATTCAGAGAAACAAGGAAAACACAAAAATTATCATATCAATAAAACAAATAAATGTATAGAAAAAAATATACAGCTAATACATATATTCTCCGATGAATGGTTAACCAAAAAAGATGTGGTTAAAAATAGATTGATTAATTTGCTTAAACAAAATGATAAAAAAATATATGCAAGAGATTGCCAGATAGTAACCATATCAAATAAAGAAAAAAGTGAGTTTTTAAATTCAAACCATCTACAAGGAAATGATAAATCATCCATATATTTTGGCCTATCCCATAAAGGGAATATAGAAGCCGTAATCACATTCGGTAAACTAAGAAAAGTCCTAGGAAATAAAACCTCACATATTAATGAATATGAATTATACAGGTATTGTTCCAATAATGTGGTTGGGGGTTTTAGTAAGTTGTTAAAACATTTCACTAAAACATATTCACCAACTAAAATAATAACCTACGCAAATAGAAACTGGTCGCCATCTGAAGAATATTGCTTCTACTCAAAAGTAGGTTTTAATTACATAGGTACAACAAAACCAAATTACTCCTATACGAAAAAATATGAATTTAGAGAACATAGATTCAATTATAGAAAAGACCGCTTGGTAAGTAGGGGGTATGATACAAACAAAAGTGAAACCCAAATAATGAATGAATTAGGTTTTGATAGAATATGGGACACTGGTAATTTAAAATATGAGTTAATTCTTTAAAACAAAAAAAAGGGCTGCAAAAACTTGCAACCCTTTCTATTATATCAATATAAAATTTATTATCTTAACTCTTGTAAGTCAAATGTTCTAACACCATCAACTGTAATTCTACCATAGAAACGGTTGTTAACCAGCTTTTTAGCATATCTTGTCATTATACCCTTAATAGGTGTGAAGTTGAATGGGTTATACATAGTTGGTGTTAATTGTAATGGTACGTAAGGTGCATAGATGTAACCTGTGTCAAGTAAAGATGTTCCTTTATGTCCCATCAAAATTTGGTTTGCAGGGAAGTAAGGATCACGATATACTTGGTAACGACCAGCTAATGTACCTACTCTTTCAATACCCATATTGTATTGGTCTTGCTCTGGTGAAGCATTTGATACGTGGAAGTATTCCAAATCATCAAAAACTGCACTTACTTCAGAAGAAACAACAATCCAGTTTGCACCACCTCTCAAAGTTGCTTTGTGAATTTGTGCAGATACTTGATTGATTGATGTGATTAATGTTTGATTCCAGTCTTTTTGAGTGTAAGGAATTGCATTTGTACCCAATCTCTTCCAACCATTGTAATCCCAACGTAAATTCCAAGCAGCACCTTTTCTAAGGTCACGAAGAATTTCTCTATCAATCTCAGCTGCAATTTGCTCTGACAATAAAGCAGTTAATTCTGCTTCAGCATCAATATTGTGGAATGCAGCAACATCCTGTGCCATTTCTGGTGACCATTGAGCTCTTAACTTCCTTTCAGTTACAGAAACTGTAACAGATTGTAAATCAAAAGAAACCTCACCAATCTTATCTTCAAATTCTAAACTTTTGTAAATTCTATAAGATATACCAAAATCTGACAAACCAGTACCACCAGAAATTGTTGTTGTAAATCCTGTATAGCCATCTAATGAATCAGCACCAACTGTTGCTGGTCTTTGTAAATCAACTTCAATATACATAACACCCTCTGGTGTAGTTAAATCATTAAATCCACCACCACCAGTTCTACTATTAGGGAAATTTATTGTTCTATCACCACCATACTGAACAATTCCTTTTCCATATTTTTGTGTAACAATTCTAAACAATAATGGATTACCAAGTCCAGATGCTGTTGTAACACCAGAGAATGCACCTGTTGTTGTTGCAGTAACTGTTAATCCAGCCAAGAAACTTTCATTATCCACTGGATGTCCATCAGGTCCAATTAATTTACCTTCACCATCACTTCCAAATCCTGTCACAGCCAATAACACTCTTCTATAATTACCTGCTGAATAACCTGAAGTAACTAATTCATTTGTATTAACACTCCAAACAACTGTAGCAGCACTTGCAGTAATAGCACTAAATTGACCTTTTGAATAATCATAAAGACCTTCTGGGTTTAAACCTGGCTCATTACCCTCATAAAATCTATCATATAGATTTTTACTACCATCATTATAACCAAGAGTAGGTGATGCAGGTCCATTTGGTGCACCATATGGTGAATAATGATCACTACCAGTATATGACTGAATTTGAGGTACAAAGAAGAACAATTTACCAATAGGTAAGTTCATTGCTTGTACAGAAACAATATCATTAGCCAATAATTTAGAGAATACTCTCCTTACAATTGGGAAAACAACTGTTTCAAATGCACCAGTGTCAGATGTACTAGCTGCTTCATTTATAAGATATGATGCTTGGTTTTCATATAACTGTGCAACATTCTCTTTTAGGTGGCCTTTAAGACCTTCAAGGAATCCTAATTTATTCCATTTGCTAATAGTATCTTCTTTGATAACTTTTAGGTGTTTCAACCCAATATTACCAACAAGACCTGATTCTAATAATGCTCCCATTTTTTTTATTTATTTTTTTTATTTATTTTTAACCTATCTTACCCATTAAATCTTTCATCCTCAAAAATTGTGGATTTTCATAAGTTTTGGATTCAATTAAGTTAGCGGATGAACCTGTTGATGCAACATTTGAAATCTTGCGATTAACAGACTCATTTAAAGACGTGTTTGAATCTTTTGATAATTCGCTATTAATAGCATTGTATAGGTTTTTTGATTCTTGTAATGATTGAATATTATCAAAACGTCTTAAAATGTTTATTTTTTCTTTTTTTGTTGTTGAATGTTCAGTGAACAATCTTGTTGCATATGCCAAATTGGCATTGAAAACCGCAACATCATTTAGTTTCTCTCTAAATACATTTAATGATTTTTTATAATCACTATTCTTTTGTCTTAATTCCAAAACTTGATTTTCAAGAGATTCTAAATTCAAATTTCTATTTGGTGTAATGCCTTTTTTAAGACCCCTACCAGCTTTGCTACCCATACCATAAGTTCTTGATGCTTCTTTGGTTTCTTGTTTTTTACCAGGAGTTACTTTCTTCATCTTACCATCAACATTTGCAGCAGATTTGTCATAGTCAAACTTGGCTTTTCCTGTTCCCATTTTTTTAGGACCCTCTTTCATTTTTTCATTAAAACCATTTTTAGCCATCTTATACTTAAATTTGGAAGCCTTTTTAGCCTCACCTAAATAGTCATATTTTTCAGATGTTTCACTTTTATTTGCTACACATCCATTATTTTCTAATACTTTCAATATTCTTCCAGCCTCTGTAATTCCATGTTCTTCTATGAAATCACTAACTGAAAAATTATCACAATCAACTTCAATGTTGTTTAAATCATCTTCCATATCCATATCATCTTCCATATCCATATCATCTTCCATATCCATATCAAATTCATCTTCCATATCCATATCAAATTCATCTTCATCTTCCAAATCAATTTGTTCATCTACTTCAATTTCATAAATGATGTTAGATTTTCTGGCATTAGTTCTTTCAAAAATTTTATCAATGGTTGATTGAGTGTCATCTTCATACATTTCACCCATTTCATCATCATATTCCATATCCATTTCATCTTCATCTTCAAAATCCATTTCATCTTCATCTTCAAAATCCATTTCCATTTCATCTTCATCTTCAAAATCCATATCCTCATCACCAAACTCACTTATTTGCTCACCTAATCTTATTAAATATTCATTATCATCATCAGTTAAAGAGATGTCCCCACCATCTTTGCTAACAATAATACCATCTTCATCACCCATTGCTTTAAATACTTTTAATAATTCATGTTCTGAAGAACCCCTCATGTCAATGACATCATCCTCATCTTCCATTTCATCATCCTCATCTTCCATTTCATCATCCTCTATGTCCATATCTTCATCTTCCATATCATCCTCCATATCCATATCTTCATCTTCCATATCATCCTCCATATCTTCTACATCATCTTCCATATCTAAATCAGTGTCATCATCTTCAATATCTTCTTGCTCATTTAAAGATTCTTTAACTAATTCTTTGATTTCTTCCTTCATTGTTGAAGAAAGTATTCCTTTTGCGTTTTCTGTAAGCACATCTTCAATTTGTTTCATTTGAATTAGTGCTTCTTCTACTAAGTTTTTTTCAGATTGCATAATTTTTTATTTATTTTTATTATAAATATACAGAAAAGCAAAAAAGTTACTGATTTGCAGTAACTTTTTTTAAACACAAAAAACCCCCAACATAAAATGCTAGGGGTTTAAAAGGAAAAACAATTAGTTTTTATTGGAAAACTTCGTCAATTTTTGATTCTGACACAGCAGTTATTCTCCATTCTTGTGTGAAATTTTGATACTTTTCAGTTATCTTGGCTTCCACATCTGTTACAGAATAACCCTTCACCAATTTTTCTTCTCTTATCTTTTTAAATTTGCCAGTGTTTTCATCCGGTAAATTAAAAGTTAGTTTTGCAACAAAGAATTTTTCATCCATAGGTATTGTTTTTTATTTGTTTGTGTAAATATAGTTATTTTTTTTGTAAAATCAAATTTTTTAATCTCTAACTATTGGACCATCTATAAATCCAGGCTTAACCATTTTTCTTAATTGCCGATTTGAATATTTTTCTAATGGTGTCCCAGCAATCTCCAAACCACCTTTAACTATCAAACCTTTTGGCAATGTTTCTATTTTTGTAAAGGATAAACCTAACTCCCCCATAATTTTAATACCTTGGGGTAATGATTTTATTTGACTATTAAATAAATTTAAATCTCCATTAACAAATAATCCTTCCCCAATGGAAACTATTCTTTTTGCATATAATTGTATGCTTTTGCCAACTTTTAATCCTTTTGGTAATGAGGTTATGGCTTCACAACCAATTATATTTAAATCACCCCCAACTTCTAAATCATTTGGTAATGAGGCTATTTTTGAAAAGGTTAACATCAAATCACCCTCAACTTTCAAACCATCTGGCAAGGAGGTTATTGGTGAATTTTCTAAATGTAAGTCACCTTTAACATTCAACTCTTCTTTTGTTATTTGCATATTATTTTGATGTTTCCATAATAATGGTGCGCCATGTTCTTCCTTTTCTTCAAGGAAATTAAATATTCTTTTTAGTGTTTCTTTTTCCATTATCTTACTATCTTTTCTTTTATAAAACCAGGTTTAACCATTTCCCTTAATTCTTGATCTGTGTATTTTGTTAATGGCGAGTTCTTTATATACAAAATCTTACCAACTTCCAATCCTTTTGGTAATGAGGTTATATTAGTCCAAGCCAAAACCAAGTCACCACCAACTTTTAGGCTATTTGGTAGTGAGGTTATTCTTGAACCTGTTAAACGCAAATCACCAGCAACTTTTAGGTTATTTGGTAATGAGGGTATATTTTTATCTTCTAAATACAAATCCCCTTCAACATTTAAATCTTTTTCTGTTAATGGCTCATTAAATGAAATTTTCCACATTAAAGTTCCTTTTTCTATGGGGGACTTATTTTCTTTTGCTTCAAGGAAATTAAATATTCTTTTTAGTGTTTCTTTTTCCATTATCTAATCTCTTTCAATTTGTCCTTTTATAAATCCAGGTTTAATCATTTCTCTTAATTCTTCATCTGAATATTTTGCTATTGGTGTAAATCCTATCATAAAAAAATCACCAACTTCCAATCCTTTTGGTAATGAGGTTATTTTTGTATATCTTATATCCAAATAACCACCAACTTTTAATCCTTTTGGTAATGAGGTTATTTTTGTATCTCTTAAATACAAACCTCCACCAACTTCCAATCCTTTTGGCAATGAGGTTATATTTGTATGTGATAAATACAAATCACCCCTAACATTTAATCCTTCTGGTAATGATTCTATATCTGAATATGTCAAAATCAAATCACCTTCAAAATCTAAATCTTTTTCTGTTATTGGTATATCATTTTCCAACTTCCACAACAATGGAGCATTATGCTCTCCCTTTTCTTCAAGGAAATTAAATATTCTTTTTAGTGTTTCTTTTTCCATTATCTTACTATCTTTTCTTTTATAAAACCAGGTTTAACCATTTCCCTTAATTCTTGATCTGTGTATTTTGTTAATGGC
>Ga0247832_1008009_pt1 | contig 10737 bp, 8 predicted proteins | sample LaCruzMarch2015__10_FD_192407 | JGI IMG/M metagenome (GOLD analysis project Ga0247832, IMG submission 192407) | Freshwater microbial communities from meromictic Lake La Cruz, Castile-La Mancha, Spain - LaCruzMarch2015_4m | ecosystem: Environmental > Aquatic > Freshwater > Lake | place: Spain...
GTGATCATCGACGCCGAGCGCATGACCACGGAAGCGCAAAACGCCTTCCTCAAGACGCTGGAAGAGCCGCCGCCGAACACGCTGCTGCTGCTGCTGACCAGCAAGCCCGATGAGCTGCTACCGACCACGCTTTCACGCGTCATCGAGATTGATCTGCTGCCAGAGGTTGGTGCACGGCGCTACTCTGAGCATGAGAAGAAACTGCTCGCGCTGCTAGAGGCCCAAGCCAAAAGCGCGAAGGCGAGCATGGCTACTGCGCTAAGCCTCAAGGCCGCCTTCGAGGAGGTGCTCGACGAACTCCGCGAGGACATCGAAGAGGATGCCGGCGACGACTTCGCCAAGGAGAAAGAGCATTATCAAAAGACCACGGACAGTAGCTCCTACCTCAAGGGCCGCGAGGAAAAGATGAAGGCCCTGGTTGAGGCAAGCTACCTGCACCAGCGCGATGCCATGCTGGAACTGCTGCTCAGCTGGATGGGCGACGTGGTTCGGCACAAGGTCAATGCTGAGCACTTCGACCTGCCCGAGTATCTCGAAGCCACCCGCGCCATCGCTGAGCGCAGCAGCATTCAAGAAGCCATGCGCCGCCTGCGCACCCTGAACAAACTAGAGCGCCACCTGCACACCAACGTGAGCGAGGCGCTGGCACTGGAAGTGTGCTTCACGCAGGCCTTCGGCTAAGCTGGAAAACACCGCCAGGCTTATGGGGCTAAGTCAAATCGCGCCGAAGTGCTTTTCGCGCACGGCGACGATGGCATCCAGCATCGCGTCAGCTTCGCCACGTGTACTGTTGTTCAGGCTGGAGGCAGCGCGGTTGTAACGGCGGTAAAGCAGTTTCAGGCGCTCTTTGACCTGGTCCTTGTTCCACTTGGGCTCGATGCCGCAGAGTTCTTCGGGTGACTTGGCCGGCTCCACCTTGTGGGCGGGTGCCAGGGCCTCGACGATCTTCTTGAGCGGCGTGTCGGCTTTCTTGGGCTCGATGTTCTTGGTCGCGGCACTAGGCTTCGCGCCTTTCGCGGCAGGGGCGGCCGCAGGTTGCTTGTGGAGCGAGTTGGAGAGGGACTGGACGAGTTTTTTGAACATGGCCGGGGGGAACTTATGGTTGATGATTGATGATTCCTGGTGTGGTGCGCTGGAGAATTGGCCGGCTTGGAGCAGGAAGCATGCGAGGGTATTCTCTGGCTCTACGTCCTCTGCTTATTCGATGCGCATTTGCTTGAGATAGCTGCGGCGCCGTTTCAGTTCTTCCTCGGTGAAGACACCCGCACCCTTGTAGGAGACGGCGACCTCACGGCTGCGTCCAGACTGCTTGTCCACGACTAGGGCGCGAACGCGCTGGTTTTCGTCGTAGCTGAAAGTCACGGCGATTTCGCAACCTTTGGCGCGATTCGGCGGCACTTCCAGGGTGATGCGGCCAATGACATCCACAAACTTCGGATCGCTGTCCTCGCCCTGCGTGATATCTACCTCGATGATGCGCTCGTTGTCCTCGGAGGTGATATACATCTGCGTGCGGCTGCACGGGATGGTGGTGTTTTTCGGAATGACGATAGAATTCTGCACCTTTTCCTCGCCCGTGGCGGCGTTGTAGATCATGGCCAGGGTGCCGTAGCTCTGGTTGCAGACTTCCTGAATACGCGAGGATTTCTTGGCAAAAATAGCGGCACCGAGCGCCACGCACTCATCCACGTTGCCACAAGACTTGGGTGTTTTGCCAAAGTGCTTTTCGAGCATGGTCTTCACCTTCGGGATGCGAGTGGAGCCACCGACGAGCACGACGTGATCGATGTCTCCTGTCTTGAGCTTGGCGGAATCCAAGGCCTGCTCCACGAGCATGAGCGAGCGGGTGATCATGCGGCGGATCATCGCTTCGAACTGCTCACGCGTGAGGTCAATACGAGCGAGGCCGCTGGTGTCGTTGCCGATGGTGTCACTGACGCGTTGCAGCTTGGACAGCATCTTCTTGGAGTCTTCCGCGGCTTGCAGTGCGCGGCGGCGTTGGCGCTCGTCGTTGTAGAGCGCGGCGTTGACCTGCTTTTTGTATTGCTCGGCGTAGGCTTCGAGCAAGATCTCGTCAAAGTTGCTGCCACCCAGATGGCGAGCGCCTTCGGACGTGAGGATGCGGATGTTGTCGCCAATGACTTCCAGAATGGTCGTGTCCAGTGTGCCACCGCCCATGTCGAAGACAAGAATGCGGCCCTGCACGCCCTGGCTATGCGCGTAATACACGGCAGCGGCCGTGGGTTCATTGACCAAGCGGCGCACCTTCAGGCCAGCCATCTCGGCAGCGGCGATGGTGCTCTTGCGCGCGAGTTCATTGAAGTTCGCAGGCACGGTGATGACCACTTCGGTGATGTCGCCCACGATCTTGGAGCAATCACGCCTGAGCTTGGACAGGATCAGCGCGGAAATCTCAGCTGGGGTCCAGTCCTTACCGTCGATTTTCACAACGTGGTCAGGATCATCCATGTGGCGCTTGATCTGGAAAAAGGTGCGCTCGGGGTCGCCGCCGTCGCGTGCGGCCGTGCCGACCAGCTTCACATCCTCATGCGAGTCGAAATACACGACAGAAGGCGTCAGGCGCTCGCCATCCGCGTTGGGCACAATCTCAGGATTGCCGTCAGGTTTCAGGTAGGCGAGCCCGGAGAGGGTCGTGCCAAGGTCAATGCCAACATATTCTGCCATAACTTCTGATAGTGGGGATTTGGGGAAATACTAGCGACTGGTCGTTTTCACTTCAACTTTGCGAAGCACGACTTCCTTGCCCTCGGGCGGTGTGTAGACAAAGCCAGGACGGTAACTAGCGACGATGCGCGGCTTCGCATTGCCGGACTCACTCTCGATCACAGCGATGCGCTGGCGTAGGGCCAGATCGATCTCTGTTTCCGGTGCTACATCGAACTCAGTGATGCCATGCTGGTGCAGGATGTCTTCAAACGAAGCGCGCAGGGTGCGCAGCTGGTTGTCGATGCCGCCGTTTTGGCCGACGTAGCGCTGAATGAGGATGTCGATGAGGTCGATGCGCTTGATCAGATCGCCAGCGAACATGAGCACGGTGGCCTGATCGCTCTTCAACTCGCGGCGCATGATGTCGTGCTTCTCTTCCAGTTCGATGATTTGGTCCTTGAGGCGCTTCTCGACATCATGCCAGCGGCGCACTTGGGTTTCGGCCTCGCTAAGTTCCTTCTGGCGCTGGTCGAAGTGCTCCAGGTCCTGGCGAATCTCTTCGACGCGCTGGGAGGCCTCCAGCTCGTGATGGGCGAACTCTTTGAGGCGCGCTTCCAGCGCGGCGGTTTTCTGCAAATGGTCCGCCTCGGCGTTGAGCGCATCTTTGCGCAGTTGCTCGGCGCGCTGGACCTCGCGTGTGGCGGTTTCTTGCGCGTTATTGATCTTCGCCTGCAAGGCCAACTCCTGGTCGCCGACCTCGTGCAGCCGCTTCATGGCGTCGCGCTGGCGCGATTCTAGTTCCCTGATGGTCTCGGTCAGCGACAGGGCTTTGCCGCCGGCGGTGGTCACCTCTTGGAGCTGATGCTCAGTGGCTCGGAGCTTTTGCTCCTTCGTCAGTAGCTCGGTGTCCAGCGTGCTGACTTGCAGCTTCTTGGCTGATAGCTCACGGGTGATGCGGTCCTCCTCGGTCTTCAACTCGGTGAGTTGCGACGTGCGCTTTTGCAGCTCGGTTTCCAGCGTGCTGGTGTCGGCCTTGGCGGTAACGCCGAAGCGCTGCTTGGCCTCCAGGTCTTTTTGCAGTTCGCCCAGGGCGACCTCTGCGATGCGGGCTTGATCCTGCGCAGTCTTGATCCGCTGCACCTCGCGCTCGACATCACTTTGGGCCTTACTCAGGCGGTCCTCGCGGACCCGCACGCCTTCTTGCAGGTTGGCCATCTGCGTCTCCATCTCGCTCATCTTGCGCAGAGCTGCGTCGTGGTCGGTGGTGAGCTTGGCGACCGTGAGGGTGTGGCTTTCGCGCTGCGTCACTAGGGCGGCCACGGCGGCGGTGAGCGTGGCCAGCTCGGCGGAGAGGCTGGGCACCTCTTTTTTCAGGCGCTTCTCATCGGTCCTGGCCTGTTCGATCGCCGTTTCAGCGGCTTGGCGCTTGGCTTCCAAGGACGTGAATTCGGCTCGGGCTTTTTGCAGGCGGCCCTCAGCGGCGCTCGCGTCTTTGAGCTTGGCTTGAATGTCGCTGTCCAGCGTGCTGCGTTTCTCGGTGAGCAGCTTGTCGAGGCTGGTGGCGTCTGCTTGCAGGGTTTTCAGCGTGGTCTCGGTGCTGCTGTGCTCGGCCTGCGTGGCCTGGAGGGCGGCCGTTGCTTGCTGCTGCTGAATTTTCAGGTTGGCGAGTTCGGCGCTCAGCTCTTCGACTTGCTGGCGCAATGGTGCGAGCTTGGCTTGCTCTTCGGTGAGTGCGGCGACCTCGTCGCGCAGCGCTTCGGCTTTGGCAATGGACTCTGTCAGCGCGCTCGTGGTGGCTTGCAGCTTGCGGTCGATGCCGACGTGGCTGGCCAGCTTGGCTTCCAAGGCTTGATTGCGTTCGGCAAGCTCGGCGGCGGCGGCTTCGAGCCGGGTTTGCTCGGCCTGCGTGGTGGCCAGTTCGGTTTCGGCAGCGGTGAGGGAGGTATTGGTCTGCTCCAGCAGCGTGCTGCGGTCCTGGTGGCTAGCGACGAGTGCGGCCAGGGCAGCTTCCAGAGCGGTGCTGCGCTGCACCAAGCTGGTGTGCAGGGTGCTGCCTTCGGCGACCTTGGCTTCCAGCTCCGTGTGCTGGCGGCGCAGGTTTTCGGTGCTGGTCGTCAGCTGGGCAAGCTCCGCCTTGGTCTCAGCGGTCTGCTTGAGCAACTGCTGCAAGGCTGCGTCGGCGTCAGCGTTCTGCGTGTTGAGCGTGGCGGTCTGGGCTTGGAGGTCGGCAAGCTTCGTCTCGGACTGGGCGAGGTTGGACTGCTTGGTTTGCAGGGTGGAGGTTACCTGCGCCAGCTCGGCTTGCAGACTTTGCAACTGGGTCGTGGTCTGTTGGAGGCGCGTGTCCAGGCCTTGCACGGCGGCTTCGACTTCTTCGCGGCGGCGAGTCAGCGTGGTGACGAGTAGGCGCTGGGCGGTGCCTTGCTCGCGAGCGAGCGTCAGTTCCCGCTGGTGCTCCTGCTGCTGATTTTCCAAGTCGAGCACGGCGGCAACCAAGGTAGCCTTTTGTGCAGCAGCGTGGGCTTGCTGTTCCTCGACGGCTTTGAGCGCTTCGGTCGCGTTGCTCAGGCGGCCGTCGGTGGCGGAGAGCTCTTCCAGCTTCTGGTTGAGTTCTGTTTCGCAGAGTTCCAGCGCTTGAACGCGGGCCTCGGCGGCGTCGATGGCGCTCTTTTGCTGCTGCTCGGCACTGGCGGCCTGGGTTTGCAGTTGTTGGAGTGCGGCGCTGGTGTCGGCAGTTTCGGCCTTGAGGGACGCGAGTGCGTTCTGTGCGGCTTGGTCTTTCTGTGCGGCGCTGTTTTTCGCCTTGTCCTTGGCGAAGGTCAGATCCTTCTCGGCCACGACCAAGTCGTTGCGACGGGCGATGATTTTGGTCTCCAGATCGGCCAGTTCACGGCGCTGGGCGTCGATCCTGTCGGCGAGTAGCTTCGCCTCGGAACGCGTGCGGTTGTCATCGCTGAGCGGAGCGACCAGGGGCACTGTGGAACTGCCGACGGAGGGAATGCTTGCTGTGGCGGTCACTGCTGAGATGTGGGCGGGGACGGGCACCGTTTCCGTGGTGCCCTTCGTATTGACCGGGTCGGGTGTCACGGGCGGCTTGGCTTTTGGGTCTGGGGTGCCCCGCGACTCGGCTGGCACACTGTCCGTGTCTCCACGGCGGCCGTCGTTGCGCGTGGGTATTCCTTTGGCGGTGTCGGCCTTGTTGGCTTCTGCTGGGGCGAGCCCCTTCGGCGCACGCTCGCCGTAGCGGGACTCCAGGCGGCCGAACAGGATGCGGTCCCCTCCCTTGACCTTGGAGCACTCGACGCGCTTGCCATTGACGAAGGTGCCGTTCGAGGACTTCAGGTCCACGAGCTCATAGGTGCCGTCTGCTTGGCGCAGAAATTCGGCGTGACGGCTGGAGATGAAGCCATTGTCGATGACAATATCGTTCTTGGGATCGCGTCCAAGCGACAGTCGTTCTTCGAGGAGGTCGAAGACGAACTCACTGCCATCGTTGAGGTTGAACGCCAGGTAAGGCATGTTTTCGAGCGGGAGGAGGGAAGCTGCTAACAGAACCAGCAAATAAGGGTGGAAGGCATTTGAATCAATCTTATTGAGAAGTCTTCGTTCACACAGGGCGGGTCAGGTGAGCAAATCGATCTGCCACACTGACTGCGAACCGCCTTTCTAATACCCTATGACACCTGTTATCTTTTCTATTTCCCGCAGCTTATTCGTCACTCTCACTCTGATTTTGACCGCTGCCTTGGCCACACCGCTGGCGCGTGCCCAGAACGTGCTGAGCAGCGCGCAGGTGGCGAAAATAGGCAAACGGATCTGGCAAAACGAGTGCGGAGGCACCGTGGCCGGGCTGACGAGTTGGAACACGGGGGAGGAGTTCGCTTCGCTTGGCATTGGCCACTTCATTTGGTATCCGCGTGGCTATGAAGGGCCGTTCGAGGAGAGCTTCCCGCCCCTGGTGAATTATTTGCATCAGTGCGGTGTGGCCGTGCCTCCGTGGCTGCGCAGCACCCCGGATTGTCCCTGGTCCAGCCGCCAAGCATTCCTGGCCGATGCCTCCTCCAGTATGCAAAAGGATCTCCGAGCCATGCTGGTGGCCAGCGTGAGGGACCAGACGCAGTTCATCATGGCGCGGCTGGCCCGCGCCGTGCCCAAGCTGATCAAGGCTGGCGGCCCCCGCGTGCAGCAGAACTACGCCCAGCTCTCGCAGACGGCGGAGGGCATGTATGCCATGATCGACTATGTGAACTTCAAAGGCGAGGGCCTCAGCCCGAAAGAGCGCTACCAGGGCGAAGGCTGGGGCCTGGCCCAAGTGCTGGGCGGGATGAGCGCAGGCACGCCCTTCGAGTTCGCCGAATCTGCCAAGCGCGTTCTCGCCCGCCGCGTGAAGAACTCGCCCGCCGAGCGCAAGGAATCCCGCTGGCTCGCGGGCTGGAGCAATCGTTGCGATGGCTATAAGCAGCGTCTGTAGTGTGAAATCAATCCCTGGCAGCCCTTGACGAGCGTTCACCTCGGCAGCAAAGTCGCCCCCCTTTTCCACCCCCAATAAACTATGGCCGACGAAACATCCCTCCTGCTGCTCAAGCCCGACGCAATCGCCAAGAACCTCGCTGGTGAAGTGCTGCAGCGCTTGCTCGCCGAAGGCTTCCGCATTCGCGGTATCAAGATGCTCCAGCTCACCGACGAACTGCTGAAGGAGCACTACTCCCACATCGCCGACCGTCCTTTCTTCCCAGAAGTCGCCGACTTCATGAAGAGCAAGCCGGTCATCGCCCTGGCCCTCGCTGGTGAAAACGTCATCGCCCACGTGCGTGACCTGCTCGGCCCGACGGACAGCAAGGCTGCTGCCAAAGGCACCATCCGCGGTGACTTCGGCGACGACAAGATGACCAACGTCGTCCACGCCTCCGACTCCCCCGAAGCCGCCGCCGCCGAACTGAAGCGCTTCTTCAAGGACGGCGAAGTGTTTGATCTGTAGTCGGCACCTCTCCAGATACTCCTTTAACAATGGGCACTCCTGACATCGTCGGGGTGCCTTTTTTTGGATTGGAGGGAGGGTACTGTGAAACACCCAAGGCGTGCCTGAGCGCCGCCCTGCCCCCGCTCGTCTGCCTGTCACGCCCAATGGAACCTCGCCAGTGGTTGCAAACCGCCGCCTCTTGGGTGAAATGGCCGACGCATGGCTGACCGCACCTTCTTCCCTTTCTGCCCCTCGCACCTAGTGGCGCTTGCGCTGACCGTGTTGGTTCTCGTTGTGATGGTCGGGCTGCGCCGAATGGGGTCGTGCTGGGCTGGGTGGGCGGAGCGAGGGCTGGCTTTGGCACTGCTCTTATTCTGGCCGATCTCGTCCCTGGCGCGTTACCTGACGGGTGAGCTGAGCTTGCAGAATGCGCTGCCTTTTCATCTCTGTGATGTGGCGGCGTTTGCGGGGGTGATGTCGCTGCTGAAGCGCTCGAGACTAGCGGCAGAGTTGGTCTATTTTTTTGGGCTAGCGGGCACGCTGAATGGGCTAATCACGCCTGCGCTTTTGCAGGACCTTCCGCACCTCACCTTCTTCGCGTTTTTCCTCGGGCACAGCGGCATCGTCATCGCGGCGGTGCATGTGGTGGCGGGCATGGGATTGATTCCTCGCCCAGGGGCTTCGTTGCGGATGCTTGGCAGCATCCTCAGCTACGCGGCGATTGTGGGGGCGATCAACTGGGTGCTTGGCACGAACTATGGGTTCGTTTGCTGGAAGGCCCCAAGCCCGAGCCTGATGGATGTGCTGGGTCCGTGGCCGTGGTATGTGGGGTCGCTGGTGCTGCTGTCGCTGATCTTCTTCGTGTTGCTGAACTTGCCTTTTGTCATTCAGCGTTGGCGAAAGAAGGATTTGGCTTTGCCAAGGCAGAGCGCCTGATGTTTGCTTGTAGAACTCTACCCATCCCATGGCCGAAACATCCGAGAGACGAAAATTCAGACGCGTTTTATTGAAGCTCAGTGGCGAGGCTTTGCGCGAGCCGGGCAGCACTGACAACATCTCGCCGCCTATCGTGGAGGACATCGCCGCGCAGATCAAAGCCGCGCATCAGACCGGTCTGGAGATCGCCCTCGTCGTTGGCGGGGGCAATTTCTGGCGTGGTGTTAGCGCGAGCAATCGCGGCATGGAACGCGCGACCGCCGACTACATGGGTATGCTGGCAACGGTGATGAATGCGCTGGCCGTGCAGTCGATGCTGGAAGCGATGGATGTGCCGACGCGGGTGCAGTCTGCGATCAAGATGGACAACGTAGCCGAGCCTTTCATCCGCCGCGTGGCCACGCGGCACCTGGAGCTGGGACGCGTGGTGATCTTCGCCGCTGGCACGGGCAATCCTTTCTTCTCCACCGACACCACCGCCGCCCTGCGTGCTAGCGAGATCGGGGCCGACGCGGTGCTGAAGGCGACCAAGGTGGACGGCATTTACGATAGCGATCCGAAGAAGAACCCGAACGCCGTTCGCTACGACACGATCACCTTCCACGAGGCGCTGACCCGCCAGCTGAAGGTGATGGACGCCACCGCCTTCAGCCTGTGCAGCGAGAACAACATGCCGATCATCGTGTTTAGCATGGATGAACCTGACAATGTGCGCAAAGCACTGATCGGGGAACCCATCGGAACCGTGGTCACCAATCCCTGATACCTGAGACTTATGGACCTAGACATGACCATCCTCGAAGCCGAGGAAGCGATGGGCAAAGCCGTGGAATTCATCATTCATGAATTCGCCGCCGTGCGCACTGGCAAGGCCAACCCGCAACTGGTGGAGAACCTGAACGTGGAAGTGCAGATCTACGGTGGTATGCACATGAAGCTGAAGCAACTGGCCTCCATCAGCACACCGGAGCCGCGCGTGATCCGCATTGAGCCCTTTGATTCGGCGACGCTGCGCGACATTGAGCGGGCCTTCCGTGAGTCGAAGCTGGGGCTGAACCCCGTGGTGGAGAGCAAGATCATTCGCCTGCCCATTCCTGAACTCTCCGGTGAACGCCGCATTCAGATGGTGAAGGTGGTCAAGCAGTTCGGCGAAGAGGGCAAGGTGCGCGTGCGTGGTGCACGCCGCGATGCTCTCGAATCCCTTAAAAAAGGCGAGAAAGATGGCGACATCAGCGAGGATGATCTCCGTCGTGGTGAAAAAGAAATCCAAGCCATCACCGACAAGAAGGTGGCCGAGATCGACCAGCACATCGCTTCGAAGGAGAAAGAGATTCTGACGGTATAGGTGTCGTCTGAGTTGCAGTGTATACAGTTGCACAGTATGAGGCAACCGCGCGCGCCGATGGCGTGGCGCTTGCTCTCTTACTTGCATGAAGATTTCTTTTCGCGGGCTGATTGGGGCGCTGGCATTGCTGTCAGCGGGGGTGGGGCTGGCGGTGCCTGCCTTTCGCAGCGGTGGACTACTGAAACGACCGAGCTTCAAGGCTTACAACGGCGTGCTGCCCGCCACGGCTCCCATTCTGTCCGGTGATTGGTCGGTGAAACCTGCCTTCCCAGGACTGACCTTTCAGAACCCGATGGGCCTGATCCCCGTGCCAGGCAAGAATGACCTGATCGTGTGGGAGCGCGAGGGGCGGATCTGGCAGTTCGCCAATGATCCAGCCGTGGTCGAGAAGAAGCTGGTGCTTGATCTCTCGGCGACCTGCCAGGGCTGGCACGACAGCGGGTTGCTCGGCGTGGCCCCGCATCCGAAGTTTAGCGAAAACGGCTTCCTCTTTGTCTTCTACACCCACGTCGCCGAAGGCCAGGTGAAGGGCGACGCGCATCAGCAGCCTCCGACGGATGCGATGAATCACGATCGTCTCGTGCGCTACACTTGCGCGGCGGATGGTGGGGTTGATCCTGCCAGTGCGCTGGTGCTTATCGACCAGATCGCCGAGACGGTGTGGCACGAAGGCGGCGGCTTGTTCTTTGGGCCGCAGGACGGCTTTCTCTACCTGTCGGTCGGCGATGATGCGCGAGGCAAGAACAACCAGCGCATCGACGGCGGCCTGTTCAGCGGAGTGCTTCGCCTGGACGTGGACATGCGCGGTGGTGAGGTGAGTCATGCACCC
>Ga0247832_1008013_pt1 | contig 10728 bp, 13 predicted proteins | sample LaCruzMarch2015__10_FD_192407 | JGI IMG/M metagenome (GOLD analysis project Ga0247832, IMG submission 192407) | Freshwater microbial communities from meromictic Lake La Cruz, Castile-La Mancha, Spain - LaCruzMarch2015_4m | ecosystem: Environmental > Aquatic > Freshwater > Lake | place: Spain...
CACCATACTATACCATCACTCCAAGAGGGGGTGGGCCAGTCGTAGGATTTTGAGTGGGGTTCTCACTGGGGACATGCTGTAGGATATGATTAGGACCCCCCATCCCCTGCATACTCATACCAGATCCACTTCATACATATAAAAGGTGTTTGACATACTTATATGTGGTGGGTGGCCTTAAGGGTGCAACACCATACCATACCATCACTCCAAAAGGGGTTGGGCCAGTCGCCAGTCGTAGGATTTTGAGTGGGGTTCTCACTGGGGACATGCTGTAGGATATGATTGGGACCTCCCACCTCCCATCCCCTGCATACTCATACCAGATCCACTTCATACATATAAAAGGTGTTTGACATACTTATATGTGGTGGACAGTCATCTGACTGTGTCCTTACTCTACTGTCATCACAATACAATAGCCTTGGCCATGTTTGGAGGTGAGTGTGTAGATTTTTGACATGTATCATACTGTTATGTAATGATAGGGTCCTCTCATCCACTTAATACTCATACCAGATCTACTTCATACATATAAAAGGTGTTTGACATACTTTATATGAGGTGAGCAGTCATATGAGGACGGATTGATGCCATGTTGGCATGTGAGGGAGCTTAATTGCCTGTCATACTACGACCTTCCGTACGACGCGAGGAGGTGAAAATTCATCTCTGTTGGCGGTGCAACACAAGAACTACTCGCCAGGATTAGGGCGAATCAAAATTCCACCAACGTAGAAGCATGCGCATTAGTATGCGTCATGCCCCTACGTTGAGACATGTACCGATTCCCAGGTTATTCATTCCATAATTTGTGCGCCGGGCGTGGTCCGCCATGACATCAGTGTGAGAGGGGATCAGCGATTCTCAACCTCGGTCTTGCTGTATTCCGTTGGAGATTTGGACCTTCGCGCAAAACTTTTTCTGTTTTCTGTGGACGTCCCGCATAAAAAAAGATCCCAGTGGCGGGAGGCGGGAGCCTGGGTGGACCCCCTAATATAGTATCACAATGTACTTTTTTCTACCAATTTGATAATACTAGCCATAATATTGATCATGATTAGCAAGGTCATTAAATGCAAAAATCTTGGAGGGAACAGGGGCGACAAGCAAAACTCAAATTGGACACACTCCATAAGTGGTTGGATTCTGCTATGGAATTCAAACTTGAGCTGTCCAAAAGCACAATTGATAAGTGCCTTCACACCAATGCATGTAAAATTATTGATATTGCGCCTAATTTTGAACACAAGTTTGTGTTCCTCTTTAGCGCTTGCGAGATGAGTATGATGTCATCATCATTAATCGATTGTGACAAAGGTCAGTATGATGAATTGGTCAATCACCCTCAAGATACTTGGCAATATGTTGTTGCTGTTGAGATTTATAGCTAATGTCAGACTGTAGTAGAACCTAGAGTATATCACCCTATCTATGCAATATATAGATATCAAATGTTTAAGGGCTCCTTGAAACCTCTAAAATTTTCTCATTTAGCAACAGTTTGACTCTTGATCCTCATCATTTGACCTTTGATGGTGTAGATCCAAAGGATGTATGACAGGATGACCTTCAGATCATCTTCTGTGTCATTCAAAGAAGGATCATATCATGATTTCAAGGAATGATCTTTCTTTCCCGCATTGAGTCCGCCTCACTCTTGTCTTGCACTCTGGGCCAATTAGCAGAAGTGTGAATCCTTTGCTTTTTGGCCAATTTCGGAGTCAGAAAGATGCATCACAAGCAAACTCCTCAGAGCATTTGCAAAGTTCCTGTATAGTTGCGGGTGGAAGCGTGATACAGCATATTAAATATACTGGCATCGGTAGGAAGCATATGGGGCAGTTCAAACATTCACTTTTTGTTTTTTTTTGTCAAAGATTCATGATTCCTTAATTCCCTACCAAAGTAGCATTGTTCAAATAATGTGGTTGTCCTTGTAGGCATAACTGTTGGTTGTGGCAATGTACACGATAAAAATGATGAAAGTATATAAATTGTGGTATAGGTTTTATTCATAGTTTAAATTATTTTGATCATGGCACAGATTCTAGCGTCTCTCGCTTCACTTCTCATCTCGGCACAAGAATTATTGTATGCAGTCAAAGTTGAGTCAATTGATTCTCTACTAACAGCACCTTGATCAAAGAATGTCCTCAATGTTTGCATGGCTGTATAATCCCCAGCTGATGCAGCAATCGTATAATGCTTTACAGCTCGTTCAATATTTCCGGAATTATACTCTGAGCCGCCAAGGTTCATTCTTGCCAGTTCGTTTCCTGCCATAGCCCCTTCCTCATAGTGGAACTTGGCTTTCTTCAAATTTCCCCCGTCATGATAAATGCCACCTAGCTCATTATGAGCCTCACTACAACCAAGATCTGCTGCCCTGGAGTAAAGTTCCATTGCCTTCGTCTGATCTTGCTGGAAACCGTTTAATCCCTGGTAGTAAGAACCAGCCAGCAAACAAATTGAAGCGGCATCATTTGCCCCCACCCGCTTCATTATTTCCTCAACACGCTCTTCATCTCTTTTGTTACGTCTGTCGGAATTACAAAACGCACATCTCTCAGTATTTCCAGATTCAAAGAAGGAGTGGATGCACCCTCCACAAATACTCTTCCCGCAGCATGGATAATATCAATCCGTAGCCTTACCTGCCAATCCCTCATTTGCCATTGCGAAATCGTAAATTGGAACGGACGATATAGTCGCGGGTGGAAGTGTGATACACGACAAAATAGTTGCAGGCATCGGCAGGAAGCAAATGGGACAGTCCTCCTTCGGCGGTGGGTCCTTGAACAGCGCCTCATCACGTAGTTCGGCCGCTCGTAATTTACATTGTTTTTTATGCTTCGGCCAATGATTCTTCTGGCATTCGGCGTTGCAGTATTTGACCTGCATACACGACTTGCACACCTTGAGACTGACGACACACCCCTCCTCCTTGCCGCACTCGGCACAGCAGTTGTTTGTTGTCATAGTACCTCTTGTATATTCCTCCTTCGTCGTCGCGCATCGCTTACCACGCCGCGCCAAATTCTCACCCACAGTGCGGGCATTGTGGCTCCAGGTACAGCAGATGCGAGTGGTAATGGTAATGCAACAGCAACGCCTTCTGATGCATCGACTTCGATGAACCCCAATGACGTCATTGGTGGGGTACGTCGAGGCGGGCATTCCTCTCCTCACGAACGTCGTCGCCCTTCGTCTGCTCTCCGTCACCCCAATGACAACAACAACGGACTGTCGTCATTCCCTTGCTCGTCTGTAATTGACGGTATGCGGGATGAGCTAACACGCGCTACACGACTCGCACGCACTGCCCTTAACAACAATGGGAACGGTGGCGAAAATAACAATGACGTCACAACAACGATGACTGCAGCGGCCGCCGCCTCATCCTTTATTACTGGCACGGCAGCATTCTACGCCACCTCCTTTATTTCACAATTGATGCAATATAAATACCTTAAATGTTCCACGGGCACGCGTCCATCCATAATCCCCAGCTCCATTGGGATGGTAACCGTTGCAATCGGCAGTTGGTTGGGACATGTCGTGGGAATGGGTACGACGCAACATGTCCTCCTTTGTGCGGCGGCTAATGCTCGACGACTGCGACAGTCGGAGTATTACAATCATGATGCACCATACTGCAATGATGATGATTCATCGCGATGGCGTCTACGAAGCATAAGAGAGAATACTAGCGAGGATGATGATGATGATGGTTATAACGTCAAACGAATAACAAACATCATGCTCGCACAATTGTCGGAAATAGGTTCTACGGTATGGAAATCGACAATGGAAATGACGCGGCCATTGTTTCTCGGGATAGTATCCATGGACAATCACGACAACAAAATCAACAATTACAATATACGACAACAATTAACGAAACGACAAAGGGCAGAACGAAAAGAGGCATGGGCACATATGGGACGAATATGTCTAGTGGGGCTATTAACGTACAAAATCGGCTGTGGTGGTGCACGTTTTATGTCATTATCGCCAAGTAGTTACACGGCACGTGGGTCATTTGCACGCGTGAGCATACCCGCATCATTACCATCCGACATCAGTGGTGTAGGCGGCAGCTTTGCTTATGCCACTGCAAGTCAACGATATCGTATAGAAAAATTAGGACGAATATTTGGTTGTCACACCTGTGGTAGTCGTGAACTACTCTTTACGAAAAAATCATCTCCCAAATTTCACGGTGATCATATCCCGCCCATATCGGTGGCCAAACAATTGAACGACCGGTGGTATCGCAAATTAATCGGCGCATCGGTCTCGCAACGATTCTATCCACAATGTATAACATGTAGCAACAAGCAAGGTGGATTACTATCTCGGGCGGTGAATGCCGGACATCGTAATTTACGTTCCGTGGGGGGAGGACAGGAAAGTTACTTCCATGGACGACGTGTACGTTTAAGTCACACGACGGGTGGTATTGTGGCTGTATTATCACTGGGTGGATTAACGACGACAGGAGAGAACGATAATGATATGATTGATTTGGTCAAGTCAAGTCGTGAGAGAATGCAATTTATGCAACATTGGATTGAGGATGTGAGTATGAAGACCAAGGGATGGATTGTGAATGTGTGGCGTGATATGAATTAGTATTGTTTAGGCCCAGTGTTAAACTGCTAGGTAGATGTTAGAGTACTAGTAACCACTAGGCCTTATAGACTGCGCGTTGCATTCACTTTTGTTAGAGTACTAGTAACCACAGTAGATAAATTGGAGGTCCATAAAATGCTTACACATTTCACAAAACTCTTCCTTGTTAGGAGAATTGTTGTATTCTTCAAGTCGGCAGTCGGGACAGTATGCTTTTTCGCAGATTTCGCACCACTTTACATTTCCTCTTCGACCCTCGCAGTCCATACAATTCATTTCGCTGCAACCCAAACCCTCACACACAAGGATTGGGCAGCAATCGTCACACCTTTTTCGTTCGCAAGAAGTACAGGTGTCTACCACACCGCACTCCAAACACAAGGTTACATTGCAAGTACCACAGGTATCTATACCGCAATCAAGGCAAAGATCATTGTTACAGCCATCACATACTTTCATTTGCTTACACTCCTCACATGCTGCCGTGTCGCATGCGATGCAGTAGTTCCCAGGTCCACACTCGTCACATATCATTTTGTCACATGTACCACAGAGCCCCGTGCTGCAATCAGTGCAAAAGTTATTATTGCATTCGTAGCAGGTCAAGTGTTGCAGTCCGCTCTCATTCATCCATTGCGCTTGAACGATAACTTCATTACAATCTACAAATTGAAAGACTCCATCCGGTGACCTCTCATATTTCTCACCCGAGCAAATGACGCAACGATCATTCAAGCAATTGTTATAATTGCTCAAAAATCGTTGGAGCATTGGACTGCTTTGAATGCGCCACTGCTTAGGTAGCTGAATATGCCTGAGTTTACCAACGATACTATTCAGAATTGGAACGACAACGGCTTGCGATAGACTAGGCTCGGATACCAGGACGGGAGATTCACTCTGACCAACAAGACTCAAATCGATCTGCCGTAAATTCACGGCAGCATGCAAGACCCCAAGTCCTCGGCCTGTAATATTGATACAGCCAGGAAGTTTCAACGTCCGCAATGTATTCGTAGCGTCGATAGAATACAGCACACTATTGAGATCGTCGTCTGTCAATCGTAATTGAACCTCCTTGTCAAGATCCGAAAAGTCGAGTACAGCCCAATGATTATCAACATTATTCCAGTTGCAATCGACATTGGTTGACTTTTCAGAGGTAACAGCAGCGGCCAAAAATGATTGTGATGATATTGGAAGGTAGAGGGCCACCTGACCCAGAACTGCGTCGGGAAGACAACGCAGCATTGAGCATGGTTCTTGCACATTCTTTCCACGCTTAGCACGCGAGGATACATCGTAACCCTTACGTCGCTTTCCTTTAGTTATCAACATTGGGTTTTAAATGTTCCTGTAGTCGAGTAGGATCAGTCTTGCAAAGTAGTGTCAGCAAATGGAGTTCGTCAACACCCTCCTTTACTGAAAATTAATTGCAAAGCTAATGCATTCGCCACACAAAGCAAACCAGGAGAATTTCACATGCATCCTCCGAGAATTAAATTTTAAACTCCTTACCCAAATTGCATTCCAAGCCTACATCACACACAACATAATGCAATGGCTCTGTTCGGATTGCTTCTAACACTGAATGCCTTTGCCGCTCCAGATGACTCCTATGTAATACCGGCTGGAATCGCTCCATTGACCGGATCCACGCCATTCCGCATGCCACCAGGCTGTACCTGTCGAGTGTCTGGCGTTGTCAACAATGACGAACGATGCGAACAATTCGATTGTCCTTGCCAGTGTGACCTAATCGCGGGGGCCTGTGACATGAATTGTTGTTGCGATCAGGAATGCAGCAATGAGGTTCTGTCGTCATTTTCGCATTGCCTTGACGGAGGGGGTGTTCCGTCCATGGTGAAAATGTGCACAGAACGCCCAACATCGCTAGAAGACGTAAATCTACGGAATCCGATGAGGCTCGGCGACTATCCCGAAGTGAGTTTGTCACGCATTCTCTGCTCTAATCATTTCCTCATGCCTTTCACAAATACAAATTCATAACCATAATTAAAGGATAAACTCCACGGAATGATGTGCGTCGAGTACGACAACAGCGCTGTACAGGGCAACTATTTTGACGATCAAGGCTACCCACCTGCGTCAGAAGTCTTTTCTCCCGGTGGAATGGCCGCGAAACAGTTAGGATTTCACTCTTACAGTCGCGGAACGATGGCCTCTAGCAAGTCGAACATTAATTACCAGCTGGGCGATCCAATTGTAGCATTTCAACAAGGTGTGGTTGATCAATCGATGAATAAGGTTTTCGGTGGATATCTCGTACTTCCATCCTCTGATGATGGTGGCTACTGCATCGAGTTGAACAATGTTGCATTTGGCAAGGGTGAAGCAAGTGTTTGTGTGAAACACATCAACAATCTTGCCACTGACTGCGAAAGTTTACTCGGTGCTGTACGATATGTTTCAAACATTTTTGGTAAGAAGTTGCTGTTGCTCGTTGGAAATCAAATAATCGTTCTCTCATCATCATCTATTACTTCCAGTCGAACATACAATAGGAGCGTTCAATCTGAATCCGAGCAACGCTCTTATTCCGATTAGCATCGGCACTTATGTTGATTCCAGTGGCATCGTACATACAGGTCCTGCATCCATTCATCCTCAAACAAAGTGGGACAACTCATCGTTAGTGTGCACTAATGCACTAAAGCGAATGACATACAACGTGCGCCACAATAGCACATCGATACTCGACATCTCTGTTGATATCGACACCCTGGATATAGTGCCATCCACTCGAGATCTGATGCAAGAGTTTGCCGTAAAGTTCATCCCAGATGATGCATTAGCTGCAGATCGAAGTCACGACAAGAACAACATCATAAGTCGTGTGCGAAGTGGCAATCCAGGTTATATTGTTGGGGCTATTACACTGGGCGCAAAACGTACACTCAACTCTCCGTTTGTGATTGCTCAGAAAGCTGGTTTCAGCGTCATGGATACTGGAACGGCTGGTCAATGTAGCACTTCTTCGACCAGTGGATCGGTTAGTTGACTTGAGGACGTGATGTTTCTTGTTGACCCATGTTCACCTCGCACTCACACCCCCACTATTTTCCACGAATTTAAGTCCGTAGGCTTTACAAAGAACATGTTCGTGGGCTGTACACAAACATTCACGAGGAATGAACTCAAGGAATTCTGTCTAGACCCAACGAATCAGCATCCCATGCTCGCTCGACAAAAAGTGGATGATGGTAATAACTTCGTGTTTCCACGATGGCTCCAAAGTAATCAAGACTTTCTTGGCACATTTGGTAACTCAGATCCATTGGATAAGCGTCAATGGATTGAGATTGAATCTTCCACCACTTTCAGTTGGAGTCGAAGTTTTGTCGAGTCCGACAATCGATGTGTTGGGATGCCAACAAGACTTCGTTACAATATATTGTGGACATATGTTGGGAATGTTAATGATCCACAGGCGAAGATATTGAGCGTGAAACGTTCATTCGAGGATGATGGATCTCTACAACACACAAGACCCGTCAATGAAAAGCAACCATTTTCATTCGTAACTACAGTATCATGGTCATTCGCCGAGCCAACGTACAAATTAGTGAAAAATCCCCCCCCACTGTATATATTTTCTCTACCCTACGATGTGTTCTACCCTTTCACTTTGGGGAAAGAGTAAATGAAATTAAGTAGTGTGTATCCTTGATAGCAAATGCGTCATTTGCTAAATAACCATCACTTACTATTCATTACAATGTTTGGCTGTATTTTTGTTTGTTTCGAGATACCGATCAAGATGTTGTAACATAACTATTACATTGTATGTCAATTGCTATTCCGTTGAAATCGATGTGTATAGTCTCTCACAGCATCATCACCCTTTGCCAAAGTCTCCATAAATATATTTTCCATATCACTAGCAATATCTTGCACATCATCAATATTCCTATTCACACAGGCAATATTACTCCAAAAATGTGATTCATAATGATCTAACCAACAGTTAGTTATACGCCACACCGTATTATTGAAGCCCGCCCAATAGCATGTAAAGCCAAAGTTATTATCTAAATATTCAATCACTTGTAATAATGACTGTTTCTTCCACGGTCCTACCTGAAGGTAATGATAATGTTATTTATCAGGAAGGAATGAGCCAATTTGTGAGAGGATTGTTGTCTATGTAAAAGAAGATATGATCTTATACACAGTAAAAACCCATCTTTGTATCAAAAAATGTTATTGCTTTCTTCTGCAAAAATCACCATGAGCAACATAAAAAAACGACACAACAGTAATCTTACCCAATTATATTCAAATTCTAAATAATGTACACGTTTTAATACATTTTGTTTTCCGCCTAACAATACCTCGTAATCCCAACCTTCGACATCAATACTTAGATAATTAATTGGTATTTCTTCTTCCTTGTTGATATTATTGGGTATATATGTTTGTATATATGTGTCTAGACTATACATTGTAACATTGACACAATCCTCATTAGTAGTAGTACCACTACTACTTTTACTACAATCGGTATTACTAATACCTTTATTTTCAACACCAATCTTACTTTCACGTGGGAATGCCACATGACCATCAATTTTGGACATGGCAGCATGTGTAACAATAAAGCCCAGTGCGTCATATCCGGTCTGTATGGCAGCACGTTGTAACTCGCGTGCGGTTGTTGGCATTGGTTCTATACAATGTACTTGTACAAATCCTTTCTTCTCCTTCTTCTTCTCCTCATTATTAGTCGATGAGGATACTCCTGGTGGGATATCAAATTGTGGATTAGTAATTTCATTACATACATCATTATGTAACTTTACGGTATTATTATATGTCATGGCCGTATCCCAAGTCGATTTATCGAAGATTGGATCATTCGAACCCATTCGTAATGCATTTAATGCGTCGTATCCCTTGTTACATCCAACGAATAAGGCTAGGAATGTTGGTGATGATGATGGCGACGACGACTGCATGATCCGTTGTTGTGGCTGTTGTTGTTGTTTGGCAATGTAATGCTTTTCTAACCAAACTGCCTCCGGACCTGAAAAAAAAGAGGAGAAGAAGCAAAGAGAGAGAGATTGAGTGGAAACATGTAAATGTAGGTAAGACGATCAGATCGTCGTAGAGTATATTATTAGCGAGAGGAACAAAATAAAACCGAATGAGCATGAGAGATATTACTTACATCGTGTAGCGTATGACAACGAACACCGTTGTGTCCATGGCTGTGTTGCATACTCGACGCAATCATCGGGTGGTAGCTGACGCTTAATGACTCCTAGTTCCTCAATTGTGCATTGACGTGGCAAGCTGCTGCTGCTGCTGCGGGTGTTGGCGTTGACGCCGCCAGCGTTGTTTTGACTAGATACTTCGGTGAAAAAGAAAGTGCGAATCAAATTATATTGACGTAGACCAAAGACTACACATACAATGATGATGATTAATTCAGGTTTAGTGTTGGTACGACGAGCCATGGTGCGACGAGCCATACTATCGGTCATTCGACCTCCCATCACACCAGACTTGGGTGTCGACTCTTTCGTTTGAGCTGATTCGGAAAGAATGATGATCGGTCCGGCCTTTTTTTCGCTCGCGTATCGTAATATCGCTCAATATTTCCCAACACCGCTAAATGCTCCGACGACGCCGCGGAATGGTGGTGCTTTACGATAGATCCATACGCAACAATCAACATCATAGAGATATATTATTACTTGGAGTGCCGACGATATGATCAAATCAATTTGTGTGGATCATTATCTTGAGTATGGGCTCATTTCGGACAGTTGAAACCCACCGAAGAATGTGGATCGTTATCTTGAGTATGGGCTCATTTCGACGTGTCTCGGCGACAGTTGAAACCCGCCGAAGAAGAACTGCGCCATAATGAAATCTCTCATAATATCACAACAACCGATACTTACAAAAACGAACAACAACAACAACAACAACAAAAACAACAACAACAACAACAACAATGAAAGTCATCATTAACATGATGGCAATGGCATATCGCGCAATCGCCGCCATCAACGCGCTAATGATCATGGGACGCCAAACGAAGAACACCGGTAGTCTAAGCTC
>Ga0247832_1008023_pt1 | contig 10716 bp, 6 predicted proteins | sample LaCruzMarch2015__10_FD_192407 | JGI IMG/M metagenome (GOLD analysis project Ga0247832, IMG submission 192407) | Freshwater microbial communities from meromictic Lake La Cruz, Castile-La Mancha, Spain - LaCruzMarch2015_4m | ecosystem: Environmental > Aquatic > Freshwater > Lake | place: Spain...
TTAACCCCCCTATCCGATGCTGTTCTCCAAGATTCTCTGAAAACCTACCCACAAAAAATCGAGTAGGATCCTCGTTTTCAAAACCTCGTTGTTGAATAGCCATTACCCCTATATTTCTTTTTAGGGAACGGTAAACTAAACGACTACCTATATCAATAGGAATTGGATTTCCATTATCATCAAGACCTATTCTTCGACTAAAAAAGGGTTGAATGCGCATAAAGCCCCCAGAAAAATCGGGTGAGGGACCACCCCCCACACCAAAGAGGGAAGCATTTTCAAGAAAGAACTGACGTCTTTCGGGAAAAAGGATAGAAAAGCGCGTAATATTATTTATTTGTCTATCGACATCAGCTTGTGCAAAATCGGTATTTAAGGTAAGATCGAAAACAGTATTTGGGTTAATAGCCCATTTCATTTCGCCTCCCAATTTCAGAGATTGCTCCTTTTTATCGGCTATTTCAGGATTATATCTGTCCAAAGCCCCCAAAATATAAGGTTGAACTCGAATATTTGATTTAGGCGGGGGAGGTTGCAAATTGGTCAATAAGCCAGCGTAAGCCATCCTCAGTGCACTAAAAGAACGAGGGAAAGGCGAAAAAGCGGACGTTTCATTTGTTGAACGTCTGACTCTAATCATATTGAACCCCCATTGTTGAATGGAATCCGTTAATTTCGGATATCGTAAGGTTTGCCAGGGAACGGCTACTTCTGCATACCAGCCTGAATCGGTTCTATTAGTACGAACACGCCATAAACCATCCCAGTCTGAATCATAATAAAGGTCGTCGAAAGATAACAAATCGCGTTGCACTCCATAAGCATTCATGGTTAGTGCCATAGCATTTCTATTGTCATTAAATCCATCAAAAGCTAAGGCAACGAGATCATGCGAATTGAAATTAAAATCGCGTTTAAAATCTGTAGCACGAATGGCCTTTTTACCTAAAGAATCTGAGGCAAAAATGCCAAAATATAAATACTGTTTATTGTAAAGGACGCGTAAAAAAGTTTGTTGATTAGCAAGTTCGCCCTGATTAGGTTCAATTTGAAGAAAGGAGGAATTTACTGGTGTATTTTTCCATTCTTCCTCATTCAGTATTCCATCAATGCGAATAGATTTTTCAATTTTTTTTGAATCAATAGCTCTTTTAACCTTGCTGGGTGGAAAAATTTCAGCATCCTGACACCGTAGTGGCACAACAATAAAAAGTAAAAAACAAGTACCAAGGTATAAAATGCGAGTGAAAAAAGTCATAAGTAAGGATTAAATGTGTATAAAAGTAGGTATTAAGCTGCATAAAACGAAAAAACCCCATGGTTTTCACCAAGGGGTTTTTCATAAATCTATTAAATATTAATCTTTTACACAACGCACGGAGAAACCGTATTTTGTATCTTCGGAATATCTAATAAGGGTATTTGAACTAAATTCCATTCTTCTTGCCCATGCAGCAGAACTATAGGCGGTATTTGTCCACCAAAATCCTTTGTTAAAAAGATCACCAAAGTTTAATGAACCCCGACCGCCACCTGGTAATGCACCAAATCCAGAGGAATTGGTATTAGTATTTGGTGATGTCCACAAAGCAGTTGCTTTCAATTCTTTCCCGGCAACTGCATCAGTGCCATAATTAGCTGATAAGGAAGTCCAATCTGCATCTGTTGCAACATGCCATCCCGTTGGACAAAGACCTCTAACATCAGAAACAGCATACCAGTTATACAATTTACCAAAGTTACTATTATTGCTTATATCGTTATTATAATAAGCCCATGCACCTGAGGTTCTCAAGCCCCAATCACCAGGGGTTGGCACATTCTCAATAGTATCACCGTTTGCATATCTATTAGTTTTCAAATTTTCCCTAAACCACTCCTCACCGTTTATAGTAATTGTAGTATATTGATTTCCAATAGTATCTAAAACCGGAAGCGTTGTAAAAGTTAATTGGTTACCATAAGAAGTTCCAATAGCATTTATAGCATAGGCACGAACATAATAGGTTATTCCAGAATTAAGACTATCTAAATTAAGTGTATACGAGCCCGTTGTACTGGAAGCATCTGTGCGAATACTATCAGTACCTACGATAGGATTACCTGTTTTATTCCAGACAATACCTCTCGCAGTTATAGCAGAACCTCCATCAGAGGAAATATTTCCACCACTTACTGCAGAAGTATCAGTAATAGTTGTCACTGAATTTGTTGTAATAATTGGAGCTATAGGTAATGTTGTAAAACTATCAAGCACACCATAAGCAGTTCCAATTACATTAGTAGCATAAGCTCTGATATAATATTTCGTATTTCCAGTTAATCCAGTTAAGGTAGAAATCCAGTCTAATCCAACTGTATTATCTACAGATTTATTATTTGATACCGTGGGATTAGTTGTAGTAGCATATACAACACCCTTTTCTGAATGAGTAGCTCCACCAGTATTAGTGATAGTACCTCCACTTGTAGCACCTAACGAAGTAATAGCTGTTACAGGTTTGGTTGTTACGGTAGGTAATTTAGCCAGAGAAGTAAAAGTTAATTCATTACCATAATTAGTTCCTATATTATTAGTCACATAAGCACGAACATAATAAATTGTTCCTGGTGTTAATCCCGTTATGTTACTAGAGAAAACGCCAGTCCCTGCGCCATTGGTTGTTTTAGTTGAAAGTGCAATTGTTGGATTTACGGAAGTATTCCAGACAATACCTCTTGCCGAAATAGTTCCACCTCCACTAGCCGTAACATTTCCGCCACTAACGGCTGTTGAATCGGTAATAAGCGTTAAACTTGCAGTGGTAATTGAGGCTAACACTGCTGATGTAGCTGTAAAAGAGAGTTGCGCACTGTAACCAGTTCCTGTAGCATTAGTTGCATAAGCACGAACATAATAAACAGAGTCACCAAGTAATCCGGTTAAATTACTAATAAAACTAGCATTTCCAGAACCGTTTGCTGTATTTGTATTTGAGATGGTAGGATTTGGGAAAGTACTCCAGCAAACCCCTTTTGATAATATGGCTGCACCTCCATCGGAAACAATACTACCTCCACTGCGAGCAGAAATATTTGTAATGGAGTCAATCGCATTAATATTTAAGGAAGGAACCACTGGAGCCAGCGTAGTAAATGTAACCCCTGCACCATAGGCAGTACCTACGCTATTCGTGGCATAAGCTCGAACATAATAGGTTTTCGAACCAATTAAACCTCTAATAGTATCAATAAAAACACCATTGCCAGTTCCATTGATTGATTTATTCTTAGTAATATCTGGATTAACAAATGTATCCCAAACAACTCCTCTTGCTGTGATTGGAGCTCCACCGTTATTAATAATAGAACCACCCGTAGCTGCACTAACGCTGGTAATGGCCGATATTGCAGTGGTTGACAAATTAGGAAAAACTGGAGCAATTGTAGTAAAGCTTATTTGATTACCATAAGAAATACCTGATGTGTTGATCGCATAAGCTCTCACATAGTAAATGGTATTACCTAAGAGATTTGATAAATTACTGGTGAATGATCCAAGACCAGAACCATTTTTAGTTGTATCATTTGAAATGGTTGGATTTGGAGAAGAACTCCAACAGATACCTCTGGCAGTAACAGGCGTTCCTCCGTCAGAAGTTATATTTCCCCCACTTATAGCAGTAATATTAGTCACCGAGGTAGCTACATTAGTTGTTAAGGTAGCAAAGGCAGGACCTGACCACATTGGAATGCCAGTTTGCGACAAAAATAATCCCTGACCTGGAAGGCCTTGTTGAATTTTTACCCAAGCCGTTCCATTCCAAAATAAAATATCTCCCGCTGTGTTGCCAGTCTGTGGGAGCCCTACCTTTTGATTCCAGCTGGAAGTATCCGCAGCGGTAATCCCCTTTGCTATACTTGCATTGAATAAAGGATCATATTCTGAATTCCATAATGCGGTATCCGCAGCGGTAATCCCTTTGGCAATACTGGCATTGAAAATAGGATCATATTCTGAATTCCATAATGCGGTATCTGCAGCGGTAATCCCCTTCGCAATACTGGCATTGAAAATAGGATCATATTCTGAATTCCATAATGCGGTATCCGCAGCGGTAATTCCTTTGGCTATACTTGCATTGAAAATAGGATCAGATTCTGTGAAACTACTCAATTTCTTATTCCAATAAGCCGTATCAACCGCTGTAATACCTTTTGAAATGCTGGTATTAAAAAATGGATCTGATTCCGAATTCCATAATGCAGTATCCGCAGCGGTAATCCCCTTTGCTATACTTGCATTAAATAGTGGATCTAATTCTGTAATTGGACCAGATAGTTTTTCCGCTGTTTTAGCATAAATGGAGTATGGTACACTAAGTAGTCGAGAAACGACCACCAATGTATAATTTTTTCCTCCTGTTGGATCTGTCTCTGATTTAATGTAGAATGGACCTTTTGACCAGTCTATTCCTGACATTGTTCCAAATAAAATGGTTCCTGAACCTATATTAAAATAAGCTAATCCGTTCAAATTTGTGGTTACTTTGTGTTCCTCCTGATACCACAAGACATCGGCAGCTGATCCACTGAGTATGCTAATTCGAACCCCAACAGGTACATTAGAAACTAATTCATTATTACTATTTCTGATAATAGTCTGATAACTGATCAGGTTAGGGGCTTGAGCAAAGCCGTTAATACTAATCATACTAAAAAATAAGAAGAGAATACTTCCTTTCATTACTCCTTTCATAGTTTTAATTTTTTGTACTTTTTGCTGGTGTGCCTGCATCCTTTTTGTCATCAGCTTTATACTGCTTGATAGCTTCGGGTTTAGACGTTAATTTAAAGGCTAAAAAAATGACATGATTCCCCCCTTTTGAATAATCATTAACGACAGTCAATGGCATTTCAAACTGATAGCCAATCACAAATGGATGCAAGGAAATCAAGGCATTTGCCCCCATTGATTGCCTTCCAGTTAAGGCCGCATAACCATAATTCCTGAACACAGGAGAAACAGTGAAAAAAGAACTTGGTGAGGATATAAATTTAAAATCTAACATCATATCAAATTGATAATCTGAGTTTCTTTGCGTTCGAATTAACACATTAGGTCTTATGACTATATTTTCTTTAGCTTTTAAATCAATCCCTGAATTGATAAAAACAGTAAATGCATTTTGAATATCATCCTCATTCGTAAAAATAGTACTTACTCTTGGTATGATATTATAGGCAGAGACACCCAAATTAAAGCCATTTGAATAGAAATTGAACCCGAAATTAGCGTTAGGGTATGAATCCGACCATTTATCTGGGTTATTTAAAGTTAAATCGTCCGATTCTTCCGGTTTAAAGTTCAAATTATCAACATTATGTTGATTATAGGTTGCTGATAAACCAAAGGAAAAACCTGTCAAAGGATTTTTTTCACTGCTGATATGATAGGCAAAAGTCGATTCAAATCCAGAAAATCCAGTTGCACCATTCTGATCCTTAAATCCATTTAAACCTAATCCTATTCTACTTTTAGAAAATGGATAATCCATTGATATCACTTGAGAATTTGGTGAATTATCAAATCCTAATAATTGTTTTTTATAAATTAAAGCAATATTGCCATTATTTTGTGACCCAGCCATCGCTGGATTAGTCAGATATGGCTTAAAGAAATGCTGATTCTGAAATAAATAATTTTGTCCATTTGCAGTGATGCTACTGATAACTAAGAGGACAGCCAACAAATTTTTCATACGCTTTTTATCTTAGTAATGTGAAATTTCCATTTAAAGGGTCAGCATCTTTTGATATTTGAATGACATACCAATAATCACCAGCACTTGCAGGATAATTATTAACCAATCCATTCCAACCAGGTGATGACCCTGGATATTCAATTAATAATCGACCCAATCTATCAAAAATAAATACTTTCGATTCTGGTTTGAAAGCCAGGGCAGGTATAGACCATAAATCATTTTTACCATCCTCGTTGGGTGTAAATACATTGGGTATTTTGATTTCGCTGTCAATCACTTTAACCATTACATTACAAGTTTTTTCCCCAATGGTAAGAGGGAAAATGGCTATTCCTGCTGTATCAGGAGTTCCTGATAAACTCAAACTCAATGTTCCGCCACTTTTATTAAGTAAAATGGAATCTGCTTTTAGAGTTAGACCTTTCACAACGGATGAGGCTATATTAATAGGATATGATTTTTTGTTATTTCCCCCTTGATAATTGATAGTTACTGCGCCGGAATAGTCTAATTTTGAACCTACATCCTTTGGATTAACCACTATACTTCCACAATTCAAAGTGGAAATTTTAGGTTGCAATATGGTCACTGGCAGATTAAATGTACATATTTTTGAACCAAATGTAAGGTTAAAAATAGCAAGTCCTGTGTCATTAGGCGTACCTTTAATTACCAATTCAACAGACCCATTTCCACTAGCTAATTTTCCCGGCTGTAAACTCATGATTAACCCTGAAACACCAGATGATGGTAAATTAAGACCTAAAAAATAAGCCCCATTACCTTTCAAATAAGGTAATAGCATGACTCCATTGTATACTTCTTGTTTGTATATCTCTTTATTATCTAAAACTACCCCCCCACAGGTTAATTCCTCAACTTTTGATACAAGTTCGTAAACAGAGGGTTGCTGGATGCCTTGATTCAAATTGTAATCGGCACTTTTCTCGTTTTGAATAAACACCTGACCTACCGATATTTGAACTGAGCCAGATAACTCATTTACCACTCCATTCCCGGAAGAAGCAGGTATAAATGGAATGGTATCCTGCCCGTTCAAAATACCCAAAATACCTGAGCTAATGAACGAACTAACCAATAAAATTTTTGAAAAATACCTGCGTACCATTATTTTAGTTCTGTTTTAAACTACTAATTTGTAATAACCTGAATTTTAGAGAAGTAAATGCAAATATAAACAAATTAATAATATATAAAGATAACTATATAATATAAATTTCAAATAATTTTACGAGCCCTGAAATTTTACTTAAAAAAAGACATTATTCATTTAATTTTCAATGTCAAAATTGAATTCTTACGCCTCCAGTAGTAGTCATTAATGTATTAAACTTTATTTCCTTTCCTTTTGATACCCCTATTCTTGCTTCTCCAAAAACAGAAAAATTACGCTTGATTTGCATAACTCCTCCAAGATTTCCAGAAATCATAATTTGCGAGGAAAATAATTTACTAACCTGTTTATATTTATAGGAATTATTATTAAAAACATCTAAAAATTCATATTCCAGTTTCGTGGGTAGTTTAATTTTTACTCCTAATCCAATGCCTGAATACAATTTAAATCTATTTTCATCTAAAAAGGAATAATTCAAGCAAATGGAAGGTATAATAATTCTTTCCATTCCTTTTATTTCATGTAAAGTAAATGATCCCTTAGGATTATTTGTTGTCGATACCATGATTTTATCGTTAATCATATCTTCATTTTCAAACAAATATTGTCCATAAATCAAAGAAGATACTAAACTGAATCCAGCTAAAACGGGGAGTTCTGCTGAAATTTGAAAAGCCAACGGATTCTTAATTTCCGTCAGACCTAATGGAACTAATATCCCTGATGAAAATCCAACAAATTTACGAACTCGTGCTTCTTTTTTTTTCTCCTCTGGCAGAAGAACTTCCTCTGCTTTTGGTTTTTGGTTAACAAATGCAGTGTCAAATGTTTGTGAAATGGTATCCAATATTTTATTTACCGATTTTATCACCGTTGCATGGTCTTCCTGAAAGGTTAAATTATCTGGTTGATTTATCGGACCCTGCTTTTCTTTTACAGTTAAAGATTCATTTGCATCATGATTTTTATAGATATAAATAGTTTTATAAAGTGTATCCACCATATAAATTTTCCTATCCAAAATCAGGGTATCCCCTTTAATTGATTCACCTTTTTGCGAATGTACAGCATGATTCGACTGTTTCAATTTATTAAAGGCTATTTGGTTCCATACGGCATATATAAACAGGAAGGGCAATAATAGCCATGTCAAATACTTCAAACCATTTCTCCTTTTAGATTGAAAATCATCTAATTTAGAAGTCAAATCCTGCCAGTCATCCTCCTCTGGATCAATGATTGAACGAGCATTTTTCAAATTTTCGGAAAATATATGGTCGAATTCGTTATCGCTCATGGCATGTCAGGATTGTCAGTTTTTCTATACATATTGATATTTAATCATTAATGCTTTCAGTTGAATTCTTGCTTTCGCAAGATTAGATTTAGAGGTTCCCGTTGAGATATTTAGAAGTTGAGCAATTTCCTCATGAGATAATTGCTCGATCACATAAAGATTGAAAACGAGGCGATATGCAGGAGAAAGTTTTTGAATTAGAAGTATCTTCTCCTCGATATCCATTTTATTAAGCCATTGTATATCAAATCGTTCTGATGTATCAGGAATTTCATCCTTTTCAATGGTTTTGATTTTATTCAAATCGGCCCTATACTTATCAATCGCCACTCTTTTAGCCAGTTGAGTAATCCAACCCTTAAAATTAGTACCCTGTTGATAAAGATTTATTTTAGTGAAAATTTTAAAAAATACATCGTTTGTGACCTCCTTTGATTCCTCAAAAGATCCAACATAACGCCTGACAATAGAAAAAACGAAACCATAATAGAACTCATAAATTTCTTTTTGAGCGGCTCTATTATCAACCCTGCAACTATTTAGTACTCTCTCTAATTTTTCATCAATCATTGAAACCTATTCAATCTATTTACTCATAACGGTAAGGATCAAAAATAGGTTGCCTTGCTATGCTGATGTTTTTCTGTTTACTATATGTATTATTATTCCGTAAAATAATAAGATTATAGTACCTAATACCCCTGATAAAATGGGATCAATCGAACTATTTAACCAACTGATTGACTCGGGTAAATTTCGGGAAAAAGTACTCCATGAAATGACTATTATACTTAAAGAAATAGCCACCAATCCATGGAAATAGGATAATTTTATTTTGAGTAAAGCGAGTAAAAACAGCCCAAGTATGCCTCCTCCAAAAATACCGGATAATTGCCACCAGACATCTAGTGCACTTTTCGCTTGAATCATCCAAATGGCAAATAAAGTTCCAAGGATACCCCAAACCCAGGTAGCTGTTTGAAGGATGAACATTTGTTTCTTTTCACTTATATTTTCATCAAATCTTCCTTTTAAGAAATCAATCCAAATAACAGTGGCTGAGCAATTTAAAGCAGAATCAATGGTACTCATTGCTGCGGCAATAATGGCTGCAAGAATGAGTCCTTTGAGTCCCACAGGCATTTGTGTAGCAATAAAATAAGGGAAAACCTGATCACCTTTGGTAATATTGGAGGGAAGGGAATCCTGAATCTGATAAAAATAAAATAAGGCTGTACCGATAAAGAGAAAGCAAACGGTAAGAAACAAATAAATGATGGTCGCCAGTTTCATAGATTTTGCCGCTTCCTCATTATTCTGAACCGTGGCATATTTTTGAACATAATTCTGGTCTGCCAAAAGATTCCTTAGATTTTCAGTAAAACCATAGATAATCATCACCCAGATAGTTCTTTTATCAAAAGAAAAATCAGATAATCCCCAGGAAAATTTACCCGCATCGTAGGCTTGAGAAAAAAGTTCCGGAGAAGACAAAAACACCATATTTCCTAAAAATATTACGGTGTAAACAATCCCGGCAATCATTACAATAGATTGCATAACATCTGTCCAAATAACTGCCTCTACCCCACCCATGAGTGTATATAGTATAGTTATAAACCCAATGACCATAATGATCCATATTAGATTTCCACCAACGAATGGCTGAATGAGTAAAGCCACCAAATATAGAATAACGGCCATGCGGCCCACCATGAATAATAAAAAAGAAAATGCAGCATATAATCTGGCCCAGGAACCAAGACGTTCCTCTAAAAAGGTATAAACTGATATAAGATTTAATTTTCTATATAATGGAATAATTTTAACTACGGCTAACCAGCTTACCGGTATCATACAGAGGGCAAAAATTATTGGATGCCAGTCAGAGTCAAAAGCTTTTCCCGGTGTGGCGATGTAAGAAATACTGCTGGTATAGGCACTCATCACCGCCAAACCTGCTGCCCAACCGGGTATTTTCCCATTTGCCGTCATAAACTGACCTGCTGTTTTCATTTTTCTGGCAAAATAAAAACCCATACCCAATAAAATAATGCCGTATAAAGCAAGAATAAGGTAATCAAAAAAAGCTAAATTTCCCATTATCAATATTTTAATAAAACTATTTCTTTAAGAATGGATATTTATCCTCTAAATACTTCATGGAAGATTCCAGTTTTTTTAATCCCTCATTTGCCATTGGAAAAAGAGGCGGCATAGCCTTATTTTGGCAAATACCTTTCAAAGCGAGCGATGCCTTTAACCCCTTCATGAATCCGTCAAAATATACTGCTCTGTCCAGCTCTTTAACAATTTGCTGAAATTCCATTACTTTAATCAAATCGCCTTGTTGAAAGGCTTCGAATAAACCGACAAAAAGCTGTGGATAAAGATTGGCCCCTCCGCTGACACCCCCATTTCCACCAATAAATAAAGTTTCCGCCAACAAAATCTCAGGCCCGGTAAAAAAACAAAAATCCGGATTTTCAATACTGCCCATCAGGTTATTCAGAAAACTCATGTCTCCCGAACTA
>Ga0247832_1008024_pt1 | contig 10714 bp, 17 predicted proteins | sample LaCruzMarch2015__10_FD_192407 | JGI IMG/M metagenome (GOLD analysis project Ga0247832, IMG submission 192407) | Freshwater microbial communities from meromictic Lake La Cruz, Castile-La Mancha, Spain - LaCruzMarch2015_4m | ecosystem: Environmental > Aquatic > Freshwater > Lake | place: Spain...
AATCTTTATACACTTCAAATGTACCATAAAGACCACCAAGAATGGATGATACGATTGTAAATGCAACCATCAGTTTAGCAGGTGTGAATTCATACCCACCAATTGCAATAACTGTATCCTTACTTGCATATTTTTTTACTGCTGCTTCTGCTTCGTCAATTTTTTTATTGACATCTTTAATTTCTTCTGCCATTTTAATCCCTCTTTAAATTGTATTGTGATTCGACCATGTCATTGTGAAGTCTATCCGTACCACCAAACATTCTTAGATTGGCACGATTATCAATATTTTTTTGGTTGTTATAAATTGAATACGGTTTATAACCAACCACATCATTCATAATAGTTTTACCATAGGTGTCGAATCCTGGAGTAAAACCCATTGCTTGTATAACTACATTCTGAATTTGTTTCTGTGATTCCATATCTGCTGCCTTACCCATTTCGTTTGCAAGGTTTTTGCCTTTTTCTACTGCTTCTGCTTTTGCTGCAGCTTCACGCCTTGCTTGAAGTTCCTGTCTTGCAGTTGGGGCTGCAGGTTTATTAGATGACGCTTGAGTATTATTAGTATTCTGTGACGAAGAACCGCCTCCAGAGCCTTTCGGAGCATCATCTTTTTTATCCTCTTGTTTGTTATTACCACCTTTTGGTTCAGGTTTGTCGCCACCACCTTTTGGTTCATTCTGTGCCATTTGTTGTTGTGGTGGCGGAGACGGTGCTAACTGAACTGCTGCAGCAGGTGCACCAGCAGAATTTGTACTTGGTGATGGAGATGCAATTGCTTTATCTACATTACTATCACCTGTTTTTGAAACTCCAACAGAAACCGCACCATCTGAACCAACTGTAGTTGAAGCGGTTGTTGTAGAAACAGGTGCATTAGCAGGATCATTTCTCGCTACTGTGCCCGCTGTTGCTACTATGCCTGCTGTACCTTGTTGTTCAAGTAACATTTTAGTTGCGTAAGCAGTTGAATAGTTTGGGCAAGTTCTATCATACAATCCATCTAGTGAACATTGTTGTGCTTTGTATGCCTCAGCATATCCAGAACATGTTGTGGAGTAAAGAGCATTAATACTACATTGCTGATTTAAATACGCTGACGCATATCCTGGACAATCAGTAAAAGATAGTGGATTAATTGAACATTGTTGATTGTGATATGCCTGTTGGTATCCTGAGCATGTCATAGAATACAATGGATTGATAGAACACTGCTGTTGAGTATATGCAGCCTGATATCCTGAACATGTTGTTGAATATAATGGATTAACAGAGCATTGTTGTTGAGTATACGCTGCTTGATAACCTGGACACGATGGTGCATAAAGTGGATTAGTTGTGCATGGATCGTAAACATAATCCGGTGTTTGACCAGTTGTCCATTGAGTCAATCCTGGAATTGAAAAGGTATTTGATGACAAACCGCCTTGTTGAAGTACGGCGAATTCACCTTTAGATGCATCACCAATAACACCAATTGCTGGTGAATTATATGATATCAATGCACCAGTCCATCTCATGTCGATTCCACCAGAACTATCAATCTTTAATTCAAAACTGGTTTTGTTTTGAGGTGTACCCAATCTTTCAACACCATACCATCCATAAGTCATCGTATTTGATGTACCCAATGAGTAGTGATTAGTACCGGTGCTTCCATACAAATCATCTTGCATCATAAGAATGCTATAATTGTATGACGATGGTGTATTTCTGTCTATGGTAATACCACTACAACAGAATGTATTGTTCGATGGAAATCCAGTCAAAGGCGGACCAAACTGAACCGCACCATTACTATACATGGTAGAGTTAGTGAATGATTTATCAAAAAATGGGAATGTGAAACCTAATGGAACATTTGCCCATTCATCATCCCACAATTGATATGGTGTTGCAGCCGGGTTGTTGTTTATGTTTTGTAACGGCTGAGGATTAGCCATCACATTTAGTGACAGAGGACTTCCAGGAATTGGAATTGTCACTATTTGTGCTTGCGATACTGAACAAGTCAGCAAACATGCAACCAATAAACTCCACAATTTCATTAGTCTCTACTCTTGATTTTTTGTGGAACTCTTTCTGGATTTGCATCCCAAATTGTTTTGGCTTGCTCGCCAATTTTGCCATCTACAGGGCATGGAGTACCAGCATTCATCATTGCTGAGAATACACGCTCATCTTGGCACATAATAGAAACGGCAGCAACTTTCATTCCCATATCATAGATACCACGAGCAAGTTTTAATCTTTCACAATTTTTATCAGTCATAGTACCTCCCATGGAGATACCTAAAATTTGTGTTTGAATTGCACCAGATGCGGCAACCGCACAAACGTCACTATTGATAATTGTAATGGCTGGTGCTACTGCCGTTGGTGGAGGTGATTTAACAGTTGTGGTGCTATTTGATGTTGAATCTGTGGTGCTGCGTGAAGTCGAATCAGTTACAATAGGGTCAGCTATTGCAAATTGTGTAAACATGACAAAAAGCACCGCTACGGGTAACTTTTTGAACATTCTTATTTCCTTTTTGTATTTTTTGAAAACTTGTCAATAAAATGACTGTACCCTACAGTATTGCAATATCCGTGCAAGTGTGTCGTTTTTTTACAACAAAGTTTGGGTATAGCTTGACAACTGCTCCTATTTATGTTAGTATAGATGGTGCTTAAAGATATATAACAAATATGAGTGGAATTTACATACTTCAAACAAAAGATGGGTACCGAGTTTCCCATACCCACAGGTATGATGACCTTGTAGGTATGGATGCCGAGATTATTTATTACGTCAACGGCAATGTTGCAAAGGAACTCTTTTCAAATTGCTTTTGTTATGATATACTGGACGAAGCAATTGAACACGCTCAGGTAATTTCAAAAATGTACAATGAAACCGATGATGGCATTTGTGTAATAAAATACGCTAAGAATTTAACTTTTAAAGAATTGATAAAAAATGGCAAGAATACTGGACGCTAACGTAGTTTTTTCGGGACAAGAACCGAAGTTTAGTATTGAGTTGTCAAAGACTCAATTGATTTTGGCTTTGAATTGGTACTCACAAAACAAAACAAACAAAGATGCTGAAAAATATGTTATTGATTATTTTAAGAAAAAATTAAAATTAGATATTGGTGCATTAGTAAAAGATTGCAATTCAACCTTTGCTTATTTGTGTCGTATTGTTTACAATGGTGGACAATTAGGTGTGAAAGACCAGATTTGGTTTGATAATGAAGTTCAACAAATAGAAAAACGGTTGAAAGTTAAAAAGGTTAAAGTTGTTGAAGTTACCACTATTGGTAATGTTATTTCAATTCAGGATAGAATCCGTGAGAAGTCTCAGGAATGCATTGGAGAGTTGGAAGGGCAACTAGATGACTACATTGCTTCAGACTATAAAATTGATGCGTCTCCGTATGGTGTGATGCATACCTTGAACATTAAAAGTGTCCATGTAAATCGTATTGTAGATGTATTCAAAAAACGTAGGGTTGAATTTGATGCCGTATTGAATACTGATGATAAAGAATTGAAAGAAGGATATGGTAACTTTAGTAAACCGCAATTGAAGAAAGTTGTTGCCTGGTGTGACCAAGTTATTTTGGATTGCCAGAAAGTAATGGGTTCGGCTGCACAGAATCGTAAACCAAGAAAACGCAAGGTGAAGTCACCTGAAGAATTGGTGGTAAAAGTAAAAGTGTTGGATAAGTTTGATGAACTAAAATTAGTATCATTACCAACAAGAGATATTATTGGTGCAACCCAACTTTGGGTATATAATGTGAAAACACGAAAACTTGGTTGTTATCATGCCGAAGATGCTGGTGGTTTCTCTGTAAAGGGAACATCATTAGAAAATTTTAGTGAGAGTAAATCGGTACATAAGAAGCTACGCAAGCCAGAGGTATCATTGCCTGAAGTAATGATTGCTGGCAAAGTGTTGTTACGGAACTACATGGATGGTATTCGTGCCGTTGAATCTGCCTTGACAGGAAGATTAAATTCTGATACAATACTATTAAGGATTTTGAAATGAGTTATAGTCGTTGGAGTAATTCTATTTGGTATAGTTTTTGGGCAGCTAATGATGCTCAAACTAAAGACGAACAACTTTTAAGTTTGTGGTACTCTATGGATAAAACAATTGATTGGACTTATTCAGAGATAACACATATTACGGAGAGTGATATACAAAGGCGCTATGATTGTGATATTGAAGAATCACAAGAAGCGATGACCTATATTAATAGGTTCATTAAAGATGTTGATAGAAAATTTGAAAGTATAAAATGAGAATTGCAATTTGCTCAGACCTTCACCTAGAATTTGGTGATATCAATTTGCAGAACACCGATAACGCCGATGTATTGATACTCGGTGGCGATATCTGTGTGGCTGCCGATATTGGCAAACCTGACCCAAATAATTTTATGGAAGGTGCAAAAAGTAATCGTATTACCGATTTCTTCAAGCGTTGTTCTTTCCAGTTTCCGCATGTAATTTATATTATGGGTAACCATGAACATTATCATGGTGACTTTGCTACAAGCGGAAACAAAATTAAGTCCTTGTTAGAATCTAATATGTTGAGTAATGTTTATTTGCTTGACAAAGAAACTAAAAAGATTGATGATGTAACATTTGTTGGTGGTACATTATGGACTGATATGAACAAAGAAGATTCATTGACTATGTTTCATGTTAAACAAAGAATGAATGACTTTCGTTGTGTGAAGAATGGTACCCGTATGGTCACTCGCACAGTTCCAATTTATGAACAAAATCCTGATTGGACAGAAGATGGTCTAAACGGTGGTAAGTATTTACAGAATGAAGCCGGTTTTCATATCAAAATTGGCGAAAAGAAAAAACAAGAAGTTTCTACATTTTGTCCTGAAGATGCGGTTGTTGATCATCGAAAAATGCTTGAATACATTCAGACTGTAATTGAAGGTAAGTTTGACCAAAAGTTTGTTGTTGTGGGACATCATGCACCAAGTCGTTTGTCTACTCACCCTCGTTATGCACATGATGAATTAATGAATGGTGCTTATAGTTCATCATTAGATGATTTCATTGTTGACCATCCACAAATTAAATTGTGGACTCATGGACACACCCATGAAGACTTTGATTATATGCTTGGTTCTACCCGTGTTGTTTGTAATCCAAGAGGTTACATTAAATATGAGGAGAGAGCTGATAACTTTCAATTAAAAACTGTGGAGATTTAAATGGATTATGATTATGCTCGATATGAAAAAATTCTTGTTGATATGCTTGAGGGCAGTCACCGAGACCCTGATGATTTAGAAATTGGTCGGGACATTTCTGATTTGCCAGAAGTAAAAATTACCTTTGAAGGTTATGGTGACTTAGATGAAGAAAATATGGATGGAGAATATAAGTATATTGAAGGTGGTAACACCAATATGGAATCTTATGCCATCTTTATTCACAAAGATGCATTAACAGAAGATTTTATTTTCCCTAAACATGATGTTTTTGGTTTCACTTTTGGTTCAATGATTCAACATCGACCTGCCGAAGAAGTTTGTATTTGGGCTTGGTATGATGTTGAAAATAATTCATGGAATATTTTACCACTTGAAGACAGACTGAGTGAAGATAATGCAATGGATGAAAATGATGTTATGAAAATCCTTGAAGGACTTTATGACTTGTATATCAAACCATGGGAAGGCAAATTTCAAAATGATCCTTCGGCATGGCCTTTTAATAAGTAACAACATTGCCTCTTTTGAGGCCATCGTTGTTGTATAATGTACGTATTATGATACTTGTGGATTACAATCAAGTTGCCATCTCTAATTTGATGGAACAAATAGGCTCGTCTAAAACAACGGTTGATGAAACATTGGTTCGCCATATGATTCTGAATACCATTCGTACCTATGTGAAGAAATACAAAGACTCTCACGGACCTGAGGTCATTATTGCTTGCGATAACCGACACTACTGGCGCCGAGAAATCTTTCCGCACTACAAAGCAAGTCGTAAAAAGGCTCGTGAAGCTTCTGGGCATGATTGGTCTTCCATCTTTGATTGTTTGAGTAAAATAAAACAAGAATTAAAAGACTACTCACCATACAAAGTAATTGATGTTGATACTTGTGAGGCTGATGATATCATTGCAGTTTTGGCAATGAAGTATTCTGCTACACAGAGAATAATGATTTTATCTTCCGATAAAGATTTTGCACAATTACAAAAGTTTCCTAATGTAGAACAATTTTCTCCTATTCTGAAAAAAATAATTAAAGAACCTTTGCCTGCAGCTCAATTGAAACAGTTGATTATTCGTGGTGATAAAGGCGATGGCATTCCAAACATTCTTTCCAAAGACGATACGTTTGTTGAAGGTATAAGACAAAAATCTATTACTGAAGCAAAAATTATTTCTTGGATGAATCAAGATGCAAAAGAATTTTGTAATGACGAAATGTTGCGTAATTTTCGCCGTAATGAAATGTTAATTGATTTGACTAAGATTCCTGAGAACCTTAAAACTACTATACTAGATACATATGATAATGCAAGAGGTAAAACTAAACAAGAGTTTATGAATTACTTTATTGCAAATCGCCTCAAAAACTTAATTAATGTTATGGATGAATTCTAATGGAAGCTAAATTATACTCAGAAATTTTGGTAGAGTTTGATACTGCACCTACTCGTGCAGATAAAATTGCCGTATTGCGAAAGCATGATCATCCGAGGTTTAGATCATTTCTAGCCATGGTATATAATCCTGATATCAAATTTCAGGTTGAGATTCCAGAATACAGGCCTGCAATTGAACCTGCAGGATTGAATTATACTTATTTGGATATTGAAGTGCCTAGATTGTACCGCTTCATATTGAATCATCCAAAACTTGAGGGTACAGTTCTTGATGAGAAAAGAAAAAAATCATTGCTGACCACAACATTAGAATCCCTACATAAAGACGAAGCAGAACTTTTAGTTAAAGCTATTACTAAAAAAGACCTTGATGTGAAATATCTTACACCAAGAATTATTAAAGAAGCATATTCTGATATTAATATACCATGAAAGTAGCCGTTGTTACTCCAACAATTGCGTCAGAGCATTTAGCTAAATGTATTGATTCAGTTGATAAACAAACCTACGAAGATATCGTACACTATATTTTCATTGATGGTTGTCAATATGAGCCAAAAGCAAGAGAAATTCTTGTCGGTTCATCTAAAACCAGAATGATTGAATTGGAAGAGAATGTTGGCAAAGGTTGGTATGGCCATCGTGTTTATGCCGCTTCCTCATTCTTAGTTAATGCGGATGTTATTTGTTATTTGGATGAAGATAACTTTCTTGATCCAACTCATGTTGAATCTGTTGTTAAAAAACTGCAAGAAGGTAACGATTGGGTTTACTCATTAAGAAAGGTAGTAAATAAAAATGGAGAATTTCTCTGTGAAGACAATTGCGAAAGTTTGGGTAAATGGCCTGTATATTTTAATCCTGAAGTATATCACATTGATACTTCATGTTTTGCCATACGCCGTGATGTCGCTGTTCATGTGGGCCATGCTTGGTATGGCAAATGGGGCGCAGATAGACAATTCTTTAATGCGATAAAAAAATATTTTAACAAGTATGATTGCACTAATGAATACACAGCAAATTACAGGCTTGATGGAAATGAAAATTCAGTAAACGAAGAATTCTTTATTGAAGGTAATAAAATAAACACTGAAAAATATCAAGGAGTTTTTCCTTGGAAAACAGGTCAACAATTCATAAAAGTTGGACCTGGTATATCAATACTTACATAATATGAAAACTGCACTTATCACAGGCGCCGCGGGTTATCTTGGTTCGCATTTGGCTAAATCACTTAAAAAATCTGGATGGAAAGTTGTTGGTCTTGGACACAAACGACACACAATGAATCCATATATTGACATTATGCATTATGCTGATGTTCGTAATATGGATGATGTTAATGATATATTTTCTCGTATAAAAATTGATACAGTATTTCATTTGGCTGCTCGTATTGAAGCAGGCATTTCGATTAAAGAACCAACAGAGTTTTATTCTGTAAATACTGGAGGCACTTGTAACATTATTAATGCAATGGTTCGTCATGGTGTAAAGAATATTGTATTCTCTTCCACTGCGGCTGTTTATCGTGCATCAAATAAACCGCTTAAAGAGGATAATGCAAAATTTGATAATTCACCTTATGGGTATAGTAAGTTATCTGCTGAAATTGCAATCAAGGCATCTGGACTGAATTATGTTATCTATAGGTATTTCAATTTGACTGGTGCGGATCCTGAAAACGAATTTGGTGAAGCGCACGAACCAGAAACTCATTTGATTCCTAGACTTATTCAAAATCTAAATAACTTTGAAATAAATGGAACAGATTATAACACACCCGATGGTACTTGTGTTCGTGATTATGTTCATGTAATGGATGTTGCTGATGCCCACAATCAAGCCGCAAACTATTTGAAGAATAGTGGCAAGTCAATCATTATGAATCTTGGTACTGGTCAAGGTCTTTCTATTTTACAAATTATTTCTAAATTGGAAAAAGTTACAGGCAAAAAAATTAATTATACCGTTAATCCGAGGCGACCTGGTGATGCCGATTCTTTAATTGCCGATATCATTCTTGCCAAAAAAGTCTTGAATTTTAGTCCTAAGCATGATATAATGTCTATTCTGAAAACATCTTATGATTGGCATAATAGAAATGATAAATAAAAAAGATTTAGATTTTGATGTTAGTGCAAGTGAAAAAATTAGTTTAGGATTACTTAATAGTCACATTCATTTTCTTACAGGAGAAATTGATGAAGACGTTATAGCAGATTGTATTAAGTGGATTGTATATGAAAATGTTACATGTGGTTCTGTTCCGAAAACTCTGACTTTGTATATTAATTCAACAGGTGGTTCATTGAATGATTCCTTGGGATTAATTGACATAATGAGGGTTTCAAAATGTCCAATCGTAACTATTGGAGTAGGCTCTATTTGTTCAGCCGCCTTCATGATTTTCTCATCTGGTCAAAAAGGTAAAAGATTTATTGCAAAAAATACCAGTATCATGTGCCATCAATATAGTGATGGTATTGAAGGCAAGCATCATGATATCAAATCAAGGTTCAAAGAGATTGAGCTCACAAACGCAAGAATGATTAATATTCTAAAAGAGAATACAGGATTGGATACAAGAACAATCAAATCAAAGCTACTAAATGCCACTGATGTTTGGTTAACAGCAGAAGAATTAATTGAACTTGGTGTTGCTGACGAATTTATTTGAAAAATAGGAGCTTATTTTCAGAAATGCTTGGCGGTAAAAAAATAAAAAGACCTTTGAGGAAAAGATTCAAAGAAGAGGATGATTACAATAATCTCAAAAACAAAGATAAACACCGTGACAAAATAGCATGGCGTTTATTACGAAGTGAACAAAGGGAAAAATATGAAAAATAGTTATAAAGATTTGTTGAAACAACAAATCAAAGACTTGGAGAATCAAATTGAGAATTCTTTTGAAAAAAGAGAGGAATTAAAGTTTGAATTAAACAAATTAAAACTGGCTGAATTTGAAGAGGATATGCGAGAAGAAACCACTCAACAATTATTAAAAGGGTAGTTGTAAAAAAACAACACCTCGCTTGACAGACCTGCCTACTTGTGTTAGGATGTCTGTATGTTAGAAATTCTTAAAGAAACCACTGTTTGGTCTGACGGCTCAAATGCCAATCATACCTATTTACTTGACGGAACTAAAATTGTCGCTTATGCAAAATCTAGCGATAATAGCATCCAAGTATTAAGAACACAAATCAAAATTGATAAAAGGTACCGCACCTTTGTAAAGACCAAGCATTATGGTCTTGAAAAATTTATCAAATCCACTCCCACAAAAAGTAACACTAGAGTATTCAAAGTTCAAAGTAAAACAAAAGAGTATTTTGTAGAACTTTCTGATTACAATTATACCTGCACCTGTACAGGTTTCAATTTTCGTGGAAAATGTAAACATATTACTGCTGTTGCAGAAAAACAACAGTCTCCCAATTAGCGCTTGACATTCCTGCCTATTCGTGTATAATGGATTCTATTGAGTTGATAAAGGAAACAAAATGTCGATTGAAGAATATTTTTTGGATACTGGAAAATCACTGGAGAATGAAATGACCGATTTTGAAAAACAATGCTACGGCATAACCGAAACACAAATCCGTGAAGAATATATGAATTCTTTGACCGCTAAATTTTCTGGTAATGAAATGGTTGTCATGGGTATTTTATCTGATTGTCAAGAATTAATGGTTGCAAAAAATCATGACTACCCCAACGGTGGTCCTAATCGTTACGATGAACAAATTCGCAAACAATTGAATGTTGCAAAATTCATTCTTTCAGAAATGATGGAAGACAAGTTATTACAATCTAACTCTAGAAAGGTTCACGCAGTATGAAAGAATTTGTGTTTAGACGTGTTGTAGTTGAGACAGTATTTGTTCGTGCCGAGGATGAGGATGAGGCAGCAGTACTGCTCGAGGAAAATGAATTGTTTGACAATTTAGAAATCCATCGCACCATCGAGAATGGTTGTGGTTGGGAGTGTGAAGGTATGTCTAGCATGAGTGGCGCTTAAAAAGGAAGCAATATGAAATTATACATT
>Ga0247832_1008034_pt1 | contig 10706 bp, 20 predicted proteins | sample LaCruzMarch2015__10_FD_192407 | JGI IMG/M metagenome (GOLD analysis project Ga0247832, IMG submission 192407) | Freshwater microbial communities from meromictic Lake La Cruz, Castile-La Mancha, Spain - LaCruzMarch2015_4m | ecosystem: Environmental > Aquatic > Freshwater > Lake | place: Spain...
AGGTTCTGTTATCACGCCGGTTCATGTCAGTCCACAAGGTACCGCCAATGAACGTGATGTCATCCAGTACCCAGGTCTCTTTTTCCAAAATGTGCAAGTTAGGCAAATAGCCCAAGACATCTTTGAAATGTGGCACAGTCTTGGCAAAATCGCCGTGATAGTGTTCGTGATTGCCCACAATGAAAATCACATGTGGAAAACGATCACAACATCGCTGGAAGAAATCATGGAAACGATTGTTACGATATTGTTCGCCCATGATGTTGGCAGTGTCGCGTTGTGTGATGTCCGAGGCCACACAGATGTCACCACCCAGGATCAACACGTCAGCACCGCTGTCGTTGTCAAAGTCTAGGTCACCAAATTCCAGGTGTATGTCAGACGCCAATGCTATTTTCATTTTGTTTCTTTAGTTCTTTCAGTTGCAATTTCAATGTAGCCACTGCGGATTCGTCACCATCGTAAATAGCCGCATCTTTGTCGGGGTATCTAGCCCTAAACCGTTTGCGTATTTCCGTCAAGTCCGAACCCTGACACACAAAGTCCTTGGTAATACTATTATAACAGAAATACTGATTGTGGTCAACTTCTACAGTAAGTGCAATCAGTCGTTCTTCATCCAAGGCCTTACTCACCCCGGCTAGTTCCAACTCCATTGAATGTTCGATGTGTCGACGAAACAAGAATGCCAACAGACCCAATACCAGGTTGGTGATTACCCAACAAATGCCAAACCAAATCAAAAAGTCGCCAAATTCCATGAGAGCCTGTCCTATGTCTGTCATATATTTACTTTAAGTTTTGTTGACTTTTACGCTGTGTCAAATATTCTTGCCACTGCACCCATTGATCTTGGACCAGGAAACCCCAGTCACGTTGTTTGACACCGGGCATGAACAAGGTCCAACATTCCACATCAGGGTCCAATTCAATTCGGTGATACGAGTCAGCTCGTGCAAATCTAAAACTGCCGGGCCTGCGCCACACACAATACTCATGTATTTTGGCACCACGAATATTGAACACCGGAATCCACTCCCAGTAACCACCTTTTAATATGATGGTAAAGTAAGGCCAGGGATGATCATGCACATCGTCTGGGTCAGACTTCAAAAATTTATGCACAAAGATGTTGAATGGAAATCGATTTCTGTGCCTGAGAAACACATAGTAGCGTTCCAGGTACGGCTCGCCATTCACCCTATCCATGATCACACGGTGCCGATTCCAACGTTCCAAGAGTTTTTTAATCATAGTGTATTATACACGATATGGAATTAATGGTCAAGAAAAAGCCGGCATTGCACCGGCTTGAGGAAAATACCACCGAACGGAGTATTAAACGAGGCCCAAGGCCATTGCTCGGTAACCAGCGGCAACCAATTTGCGGCTTGGAGCACCAATGCGATACTCGGTCACTTGAACACCATTGCCAGCTTTGCGTGTGTTTGCGTACACAGCAAAACCTGCTTGACGAACACGGCTGACTTCAGCCGAAATGTTTTTGATGCCAAAACGCTTGTGGGCTTGGCTGGCGGAGACACGCTCGCCGTTGCTGAGAGCAGAGAACAACTTGTAAGTTTTGGTTCCTGGATTGATTGTCATAAAAAGTTCCTTTTAAAAAATAGCTGTGACATACAGCATTCCACAAGTATACACGGGTCTGTAATGCTATGCAACAAGTTTTGGCTAAACTGTTGACAACTTTTGCCAGATTGCCTGCTGTTCCAAATCTTTTACGTAATCCGTTCTGCGGCCACCAAGATCATAACGCCACATGCCAACAGCCTCATAACTGCCGTGGCACAGGGCAGGTGCACCTTCTGTAATCCAACGCCATAATGCCCAAATGGTCTGTCGGTTGCCAATGTCTGCCACAAAAAACGCACGTTCATAATCATGCGCCAGCATGCTTTCTACATAGCCGCCTGGAGCCCAGCCACGTAGCAAATAATTTTCCATGCTCTCTTGCGTTTCCAAGGACAGTTCCATGCCTATGTTGCGCAGGTCTTTGTTTCGCCAATCAATCATTGCACACCTTTGATATGCTTGCAGTCGCCACGGAATTTGAATCCTGAACAGGTGCATGACCATTCGCCACGCAATTCAGTGACCTTGTACACATCACCTCGGCTGCCTTGCACTTCGGTCACACGTCCTTCTGGCACTTCGGCCTCAACGTCAATTGCGAACTGCTCGGGATTGAGTCGGAACTTGCGTCCACGGATGTCAATACGAATGGGTTTTCTGAACTTTTCGGGCAGTCCCCGACCATGCTTGACATAAGCAAACATCTTGCTCTTTGAGTCGTCCAACAAGTAGATATGATTGTCCGACTTGGCATCCGGCCATTCTGTAGTTTCAGCAAACCATTTCATAGTTCAACACCTTCTTCAATTTTTTCTTCAATAGGTTGGTCAGGGATATTTTCTGTATCACCATCATTAGCAAACACAAACCCCATGCTTGCCATTGTTTCCATTTCGGTAGGCGTACAGTGAGCACGAAACACAAATAATCGCAATGTGAGATTGTCCTTACTATAGTAGATTCTATAACTAACCCGTTCCACATTCAATGCTTTGGCAAGGTCGTTTAAAGTAAAACTCTCAGGCCAGTCATCATCTACACTGTCACGGGTCTTTTCAAAATAAAAATCTTGCATCATAGCGCCATGATCCGTTTCAACACTGCACGAGCCTGGGCAAGGTCCATGAGTTCGGGTTCAGATTGCGGTGTGTTTGTGACAGACACCTTTACGCCCAAGGTGGGCACAGTGTACGGCACCACGGGTTGCCAAACTGTATGCGGTTGGGGATTGACTTTGTAGTTCATATTAGTCCTTGAGTAAATCAACTTGAACATTGTGTTGAACACCAGCAAACACGCTGTTGGTACCCCAGCCAGTGGGCTGTGCCTTGCAGGTTGCAAAGGCCAGTTCACGACTGTATTGTAAGTTTTGCAGGGCTGTGATCACAGCCTGCTGGGCGGAGTAGGTGGCAAAGTTTTCCACGTCTGCGATACGACAGTACATGCCAACACCGTCCACAATGAAGCGGATTTTTTGGCTGTTGTTCATGCCTTGAATCAGTCGCTGTTTACGCATCTCAACTCCTTTTGTTACAATATGTCCATATTATAGCATTTGGGCAATATCTGGTCAACCGCGTTCAGACATCTTTTTGATTGCTTCTTTGCTTTCCAAATTTGCTAGTATTAAAGTATACATTTGATAGATCAAAAACACCAGTATACCGCCTACAAAAGTATTAACAATTGCTTGAGGGCCATATTTTTCTGCGGCCAGTACCAACACACCTTGCACCGCAATGGTGCCTGCAAAAATACCTGCCATGATTGCGGCTGCTTTGACTTTGAGATTCATACAATGTTCCTTTATTTGTTTGTATGCCACAATTATAGCATTTGACGAATTATTGGTCAACCGCCCCAAAAGTAGTACCAAAGTAGTACTCAGTATAAACCATGAGATAAATATCTGTACAACAAAAGGAAAAATCATGTTAGCAAACTTACTAGAAAGACTGGCGGAAATGTTTCCCAGGTCTGACTATCAAAGCAGACTGGAACAATACATTGCAAGTCATCATCCACAATGCACTGCTGATGTAGAACATTGGGAACGCCGGTACTTTGAAGATCAACAAAGAGGAGTGGTATGAAATTTTTACGAGCCGTTGTGGCAGCCATGATCCGAAACCGTGAATATCATGCCGACGCATATCGCAAGGGCTATCGCAACTACTACTAAGTAGGTGCATGAAATGCAAATTCCTTGAACATGGCATTGCCATTGGCTACGATCATGTGGTCAAACCATGTTGCGAGTGGATTCAAGATTCCCAATGGAATCAACAAAACCATATCAGTCAAGTTGATTTGAAAACTTGGCACCAAAGCACACAAGTAATTCAAATACGAGACCAATTGTCTCAAGGCACCTGGCCCACAGCATGCCAGTTGTGCGCACAAGTAGAACAAAACGGTCGTCAAGACAGCATGCGAGGCAATGGCAATCATGCCTATGCTGACTATGTCGCTCAAGACATTACTTTGGAAATCCGACCAGGATCGGTTTGTAATTTTGCCTGCCAAACCTGCTGGCCTGCTGCCAGTTCACGTGTGGCACAGTATCATCACCAGGCAGGGTTGATTGATATCAAAAACATCAACAGTGACAGCATAACTGATTTTGACTTCTTGCAGCCCATTGCTGATCGTATTCGACATGTTGTATTACTAGGTGGGGAACCATTTTATGATCCCAGCTGTGGCAAGTTTCTGGCCTGGACACGTGAAAATTTACAAGCCTCAATCATCATGTTTACCAATGGATCACATGTGGACTGGAACTGGGTTGATGCATATCCAGGCCGGATCACCATGGTATTCAGTATTGACGCTGTGGGTCCGGCTGCAGAATATGTGCGCTATGGCACTGATTGGCCTGTGGTGTTGGCAAATTTTCGTAGAGCACAAGCGCATGCCAAGATCGAACTGCGGGTGAACATCACCATGTCAGTGTACAACTATCATCTAATTCCGGATGTGATCAACCTGTTGATACCACAATGGCCCATTGTGGTCAGCTTTGGGCAACCAAGACAATTATATCTCACAGAAGTTGCAGTGCCGCCGGCACAAAGGCCTGAATTGATTCAACAATTACAAACGGCTGTGGATCAGTTGTTGGCGGCCAACATTGAAATTTGCCAACAGCAAAATGCTGCCAACGCACTTGGCGCTGTGATTGCCAATTTAAAACAACCAAACTTTAATGCTGAGCAGTTTGGTCAACTGCGTGAATTTGTTGCCAAAATGGACCAGGTCAAACGCATCAGCGTTCTGTCTTCAGCAAACCCCGTAGATTTCGCATAGCATTGCCTGTGTTCTTTTGATCACTTAGTACCTGTGAGAGTCCTGGTACATTGCGTTCAATCAACTCGAGACTAACATCACTGTTCATGATTTGTCCTATAACCTGGTCATATGGCAGGGCCAAGAACAGTTTGAACAGTTCTAAATCCCTAAGTGGTGTCCAGGTCAGGGTGTTGCCCAAGTGCCAGTGTTGCCAGTCGTTGAGCACAGTGTTGCACAGCTCGGCTGTGGTTCCAGCCTGTTGATCGAGCAACAAGGCTGTGTACTGTGAGAAGTAATCTCTGTGCAAACAATCAGGATGATGCTGTAGTTGTTCTGGTATGCTGGTACCATGACTCAGCAAGTATTGATTGGCTGTGGTAGGACTGCGCAACATGAATTCATCACCAGGGGCACCTGATGCCAGCACACATGGCATTTGCCAGTGGTGTATTTGTCGATAGCCCCAGTGCTTTTTGATATCTGAACTGTTGGCCAAATAGAACTCGTCCAAATCGGTGTGCAGATTCCACACCAGCTCATACTCGGCTTCCAACCGATAAACATAACTGTATAATAACAGTGTGTCTACTCCGCCGCTGAGAAACACACGCAGTGGCCGTTTATTGTGTGAAAGAAATCTTTGTATTTTGTTGATCAACAATTCATCAATTTGATTCACAGTGCTAACTGAGAGATCGGTGCCACCTATCACATCAAACTTGTGTTCAGTAACTGCTAGATCTGCATGCACAGTGATTATGCTATCGGTCCAAGCAGTATGGTCTGTGGGGATTAAGTTGTTGACAGTGCCATTTCCAATATAAATTGGAAAGCTCCTGTACTGATCTGTTTGTATGGTCAGACTGTTGTCTACCATAACCATGGCACAAAAATTGCCCAAGATGTGCGGAGTGGTTTGCAATACCACATCCATCAACAAGTCCGTTAATCCAGCTCGATCAGCATAACCTTTGTACAACACCTGAGCCGTGCCAACTTGTTCAAGTTGCCAGCCACTATCAGTGCTCACACAAAAACCACCCAACTGCCAATGGTCAGGATAGTTTTCTTGAGGTTGATTTGAGATGTGGAAAAACATTAACGGTTCTGCACAATTCGATCAGCAAGCCCATAGTCAACTGCTTGTTCAGCACTCATGAAATTGTCGCGTTCCATGTCTGCTGTGAGCTCATCAAAGGTCCGGCCTGCTGAATTATGCTTCACGTATATACCTGTTAAATTTTTCTTCATTGCAAGAATCTCTTCCACTTGAATCAACATGTCTGTGGCCTGTCCACGTGCGCCACCTGACGGCTGATGAATCATGTGACGTGCATTGGGCAACATAAATCTCTTGCCCGGGGCACCTGCTTGTGCCAACAACGACCCCATGCTGCAGGCCTGTCCCATCACAATGGTATGCACATCGGGTTTGATAAACTGCATGGTATCATAAATGGCCATGCCTGCTGTGACCACACCGCCTGGGCTGTTGATGTACAGGCTAATATCTTTGTCGGGATTGTCTGCTTCCAAGAACAACAACTGCGCCACAATCAAACTGGCTGAATGCTCTGAAACTTCTGTGTCCAGCATGATCACACGGTCTTTGAGCAGGCGACTGTAGATATCATAACTGCGTTCACCTTTGGCAGTGTTTTCTAAAACTATTGGTACTAAATTTGGCACAGGGTCTCCTTGGTGATTGCATAAGTATAACACAATTCCTGGAAAATACCAATGCGCGATTTGATCAATTTAATCGAAAACTTGAGCAAACCTGACATCGAATCAGTGTTAAATCGAGCAGGTTACACTGATCTCAAATTGTCTGGAAACAAAATAGGTGTGCTGGTACAAATTCCTGATGGTGAGAAAAAAGACCAGTTTAGATCCGCAATCCTCCAAGAAATTCTAGGCCTGATGAAAAAGAATTTTCCCCAAAATCAACCCAGTTTGAGCATGGATCCTAGACTCAGCAGTATTGGTGGAATTGAATTTGTGGATAGTCAGGTCAAAATTTTGGTAAAAGATTCTGGAATACAAGGTGATCAAAGTGCAGGTGTTGCTAACGAAATTGAAATGGCTAGTTTGTTGCAGAGCGTGATTGATCGGTATGGCAGTGTCAATGCCACCTTCGTTGATTCACGTGGCAAGCAGTTGGTAATCAATGATTGTAATTCAGTTGACGTTGCCGGACGTGACACAGGCGGACGCAAAAAAGCTGACGTGGTGTTACAGAGTCCTCAACGCAGTTTGCCTATATCCATTAAAAAACTCAACGCCGAAGCTTGGGAAAGCGCCGACAATTTGTTTGGTAAAAAGGCTCGTGGTATCATTGATGACTTGGTTCGAGACAAACAAGTCAAATTAAACAAATTAGAAAAGACTCGCAATGGGTCTCCAGTGTATGCACTCAGCAAAGAGATTGTGGTAGAGCCCACTGAAGCAGAAGCAATGAATGCCATCTTTGGCAGTGACCTCAATCCCAAGGGCGGCGTGGTTATCCAAACATTCAAACCTGAGCATTTTGTTCAAACTGGCCAGGATGTCACTATTGAAGCACATGCTGTGATTGCCAGCAAGGCAGATATTCCCGAAAGTCATCTTATGGTATGGTTGTTGCGTAATGACAGCAATCGCAACAGTACGTCATTGGGATTGCCTGGCATTCGTATCATGGGAGTAACCCTCACACGTGGTATTGGCAAAGCAGGTACCAAGGATGTTATCCTAGTTGACAAAGATGGCAATGTTGTAGAACGCAAATCAGCTGACAAAATTGAACCCGATGACGAATTAGATAATGATGACTTGGATGCTGTGGCCGATAAACGTTTGACTGGACCTGGTGCCAAGGCCGCTAAAAAGAAAAACAACCCCAAAACTGATACAGCTACCTTGGGTAGAGAAAAACGCCGTTAACGTGCCAGTTCTGAAATGTGGTCACACACATGCAGACTCAAGGCTTCTGTTGCTGATAACCAAATGTCATGTGGTGGCAACAAGTGCTTTTTGATCTCTTTTTCAGATAATCCAGTACACAGTTGATAGTGAGCTGACATGCGTTGTTGTGTGAGTTCAAACTCGCGCATGGTGGCAAACAGTTCGTGTGCCTTGCCTTCATTGCTCCATGAGAATTGGTGGCTTAGGATACTGGTATTGGGTGTGAGCACACGTCTGCCCGGAGTGCCAGAAATAAAGATCAACAAGCCTGCACTGGCTATCATGCCCAGACCCACTGTTTTGACGGGTATGAGACTGCTCTTCATTACATCGATCAGAGCAAAGGCAGCACCCATGTCGCCACCTTCCGAGCAGATCATCAACAGCAGTTCTTTGCGTTTTTTCTTGGCCACAAAGTTTTCATGCAAGATCCACTCCACAATGGGCAAAATGTTTTCGTTATTGACTTCGCCCATGAAAACATACATGCCATTTTCATGCAGAGCCTGACTGTGAGTTTGTGTAGTTTCGGTTTCTGTGGTCATATAAAGTGAGAAAAGCGGCTCGAAAGCCGCTTTTATTTATACGCCGTTTATTAGTTTATGGTTTTCTTTATCACCTGCTCGCCTGGGGACAGGGTAGTGTCAGGGAATAACTGTACAGTTGGTGTGGTTTTTACGGGTGCTGGAACCGATTCAGCATTCTTTTCCATTTCTTTGAACGCTTCCCCACTGCGTTGCTCTGCACGATTGTTCAGTGTCAACTGATCTTTGCGCTTTTGCAGGGCATTGGCGTCGCCTGTGGGCAATGCTACCAACACATAACTACGAAAACGGCTGCCTTCAGCAATGCGTTTGACGTCTTTGATCTCTACGCCAGTGATGTCTACGCTGGGACACATGCTCTTGATGGCCAGCTCTGAAAATTCAGTGCTGGCAACAGCAGTGTCCTGCATGAAAATCTTGCTTTGCTGGTCAACCTTGCCGCCTGCGGCCATACAGATCTTGCCAAAAGCAAACAGTTTGGCCTTGTAATCAGCCATGCTCATGTCCGAGCTCACTGCTGAGCCATTGGCATAAACTGCGTTGTTGCTGATCGGCAGTTTGCTCATCCAGTCTGGTGCCTGAGCGACAGATCGGTTGACCTGTGCTTCACGATCAATTTGCACCACTGCGGCACGATTGTCGTACTGCTCTGTGGGTAGCACAGGTGCGTTGCTGACAGGAGCAATAGCAGTCGCAGGAGCAGGCTTGGTTGAACCACATGCCACAAGAGCTACCAAGGGAAGAATTACTAACACTTTTTTCATGATGTTCCTTTGAACAATTTACAATAACGCAAGTTTAACACACAGTTGATAATTGGTCAACTACCATTTGTCCACCACGACCCATTTTGAGTCATGGATTTTGCAGATCACTCCTTGAAAGGTGCGCACATCCGATCGCACATAAGCACTGTCCAAAAAGTATCTGCAAGGTGCGCCATTGTGCCAAAATTCTCGCGGAAAGTCTGGATGCGGTCTGAATTGATGTAGTTCCGCCACGGTTCCAGGATTGGTGCTACGTAGTGCATCCAGGTCTGGACGATCCGAGCACACCAAGATCTTTTCACTCACAGTTTGAGTTCGGCCTACTCGGGTACGTACTTCATCTTCAGCACGACTCACTGCCACAGCACAGGCTTCTTCTCTGGGGCGATCTCCTGCCCATTCATACTCGCCGTGAGCACTGTGCCAATCTGTGCCAATGCGCACACGAAATGTGACCATGCACTTGCGACCGTTGTTGACGCTGGGCACAACCTCGGGAGTGATTTTGCTACGTTCTAGAATGGTCACAGCTGATCGACTCACTGTGCGATCTTGTAGCACACATTCAGACGCTAACACAGTGGCAGGGATCAGGGCAAGAGCAAGTAATCTTTTCATGGTTGATTACAGTACTTTAATAGAAACAGGTTGCGGTTGATCTGAGTCGTTACATCACCGTGCTTGTCAGCAAACGGATTGAGTTTGTTCACGGCAATTTCTTCCGGAGTAGGGCGCATGCTCTCCAGCATGGCTCTTTGTTGGTTGGCAATTCTGCAGTCAACTTGAAAATAGTTCAGTTCTTTGGCATGCATGGGTGTTGCACTGGGCACACCTGAAGCGCATCCACTACACAGGCTGACAAGTATAGCGCAGGCTCCAAATACGCGAGCGAATTTGTCCACGACTGATTGCATAGTCTTCCTTTGATTCCATGGGTTGTGGGGGAATTGCAGCCTGACGATCCAGCCAGGTAATGATAGAATTTTTGTTGCCGCAGTCATTGGGAATGGTAGACACATCCAAGGGCGGGCGATAGGGCTGGCTTGCACAGCCCACCAGGGTCACTGCCAATAATGCGGTCAACAGTTTATTCATCACGGCTCCGATGCTTGACTTTGCGGTTGTACACTGTGCGGTTTTGTTCAACTTTGGGTCGGAACGGAGTGTCACGACTGTACAACTCCACCGCACGGCGGCGTTGTCGGGGCAGTTGTATAGTGAAGGCGAGTGTTTTCATGTTGTAATTATAGCAGAATGATCTTTTTTGGTCAATGGGTTGATGCCAACCCATAGGCTTTGAACACGGCTTCGTTGCGCCCCCAATCCCAATTCATAACCAACCGTGTTCGATTTTCTTCAAACCGAAATATCTGCCACTTACCACGTTTGGTAGGGTGTCGGCGCACTTTGTACACACCATTGGGCCCTGTCACGGTGCTGGTAGCACCACGTTGTTTTACTGTAGTCACGTTGTTCTCCTTGTTCAATAACTTTGGTGGCTGTGACCAATACGGTACACCACAGTGCCACGAGGGATGTCATCCTCGTCGCCGTCCATGGTGTAGGC
>Ga0247832_1008041_pt1 | contig 10699 bp, 9 predicted proteins | sample LaCruzMarch2015__10_FD_192407 | JGI IMG/M metagenome (GOLD analysis project Ga0247832, IMG submission 192407) | Freshwater microbial communities from meromictic Lake La Cruz, Castile-La Mancha, Spain - LaCruzMarch2015_4m | ecosystem: Environmental > Aquatic > Freshwater > Lake | place: Spain...
CTGCGATTAGGGAGCAAAAAAGCGTGTTGATCAATACCCAAGCAATGGAGCCAAAAGCAGCGCAACGGCTACTGGATTTTGTTGCAGGTGCTGTTCATGCCTTATCAGGTAATGCACTACGCATTTTTCTGGCGGCTGCTTTTTGTTTTGCACTGCCAAATTACGGGCTAGTTCCATTACCCCGCCGCCTTACCCAACTGCCTTTGCGTATTAGAGCAACATCAGCAGCTACTGCTTTTTGCGCAGAAGCAATACAGCCGTCACCCTGTTTCTTTTGTTTAGTAGCAAGCCGTCTTACGTGAGCAACACCCATGGAATTAATTCCAAAAGGCAAGTTTAAACTGGCTCCTTATTCTTGAGCTTTGATACTCTTTTTTATTCATCCTAGAAACTTTTTTTGCCCATTGGTAGCAGTCAATTGTCTCAAAAAGTCAAAACTTAAACTGAACCTCTATATAGATCTACATCAATTTTTTGAGGTGTCAGCTTGTTATAATTTAAAAACTTATTTTTTGAATGCCATGCCCCCATTTTTCCGACTTATTTTGATTATTGCTTTTATGCCCTTCACAGCTGGACAAGCAACTTCTGAACCTCCAAGGAGATGTGAATATTATATCCGCAATCGTTACACTTCTGCCCCTCAAAAATGTAGAGTGGAGAAAAGCATGAATAATCTTAAAATTACTTCTTATAGTATGGATAAGAAAGCTACTATTCACCAATGGCTGCGTGTTGCGCCAAATACTTTTAAAGATAAACGAAACAACCTTACCTGGAATGAATCAAGGGGAATAGAAATGACCGTCTACAAAAGTTCTAAGCAATGCAGTTCATTCTGCATTGCTTATGACTTTGTGATATGGGATTAGACGCTAGGCAAGGGCTGCTGAAATAACAGATAAAAGATATTGTGATTAATTCTTTGAGCAGTAAATCATAAAGATCTGATCAACTAAGTTCTAACGAATAATAAAAAATAAATCTTGTATGCTACACATTTTATTAAGCATCCCAAGCCTTGTCTTGGGTTTGCTATTATTTCAAATAAATTTAAATCTAGATACAACACAATGGCCTGCTTTGAAAAAGTAATATTAGCTAGAAGGCATGCTATAAAAAAATAAAAATTAGTTTCTTGCGTGAAAATTCATATCTAGAGTAATCCGTTGAGATATAGTCTTTTTTTTGCCGATTTTAGCATAGTTTTCTTAAGTAGTTTACAATAAAAAATGTTAGCCTCCGAATATAGGTTAAATTTATTCCAATAGCCATACCATACTGAAAGAATAATTAAGAATTTTATACGTATAATTATTAGTAGATTATGGAAAAACTTGAAATTCATACTTCCTTGAACACTGCAAGTTATTAAAATTATTGATTTAAGTTTAATGGGTACATACAATTAAGCCGCCGGTGATTTGAAGAAAACTGATTTTATGATCATCCATAATTGTGATTTACACCTAAATTTCAACCCATCACACGACAACACCAAATTAATAGTTTACACAAAACCACTGATAAAGCGATAAGTTTAGAGATTCCCTTACGCATTAGGCTTCAATAAAAGCACAACATCCCCTTCGCCAGTTACCTCGAACCAAAAGTAAATCCAAACTGTTTCTTTATTCTGGCGAATTCTTAAACACGTGTATGCACCAGGCGAAAAGTGGATATTATCATGCAAACTCTAGTGCTTATACCAACTAGTGGCAAGCAAGAGCTACTTTAAAGACATGAAATAAACTCCTTTACAAATCACTGGGAACTAAGAATTTTGTCTACGAGTAGTCTTTGTTTATACAAATCGACAAGAGATTAGAAATCCTTCCTTAAAATCAACAAACTTGGTTTGCTTATGTAGCCCTTTGGATGACTGAAGAATACTTCAGCTAACAAATCAATAGAGGTCGATAAGCATAATATAAATTAATCAAGGCATATTCTGTGCAAACATTGCCACGTCACAAACTTTTGTCAATTTGCCATGGAAGCTGTCGAACTTATCCCAGTGAAAGCTCCTGGGATCATAGCGGGAATGGCTTCTGTCGACTGCATAATGTGTCGTAACACGTGACATTGGTATACCATTTTGCAATTGCCATTTCAATATTTGTTTGGCTAGGGATGAATATTGTGCTTGCGTATATCCTGTATGTGAATCAGTTTGCTCGAACCCGGCTGGTGACACAAGGCTGATATGTAAGGCAATATTGTTAATAGATCCAGCACTATTTTCCTTAGACTTTAATGTAGATCCTATGAAATGAGACATACCAGCTCCGTAGGCTCTGCTTTCATCTGGAACAACGCGAATTATTCTTCCATCTCTAGCAACAAGCATGTGATAACTTACTTGTGAATTATCATTAGAGTGATAGGTTTTAAATAAAGCCAATGTATCTTTCTCGCTCATTACAGTTTCATGAATCACGATAATTCTTGGTCTCGACGATAAGCTTCGACCTAAATAATCGCGCTTAACGCGAGTACCATAGTTACTAGGATCCGCGAGTTGTAGTTCTTCCATTGGAACCTTTGTCTTTAAGGAGCATGAATTAACCTCTTTTATTAGCCTAGGCTCAAGGTCAATCTGAGACGCAACAGCGCCCTCCCCAATTTCCTCGTTCCCAATTGCTTGAAGGTTCTTTTCTGGATCGGAGTTAATACTTGTTTGAACCTGACAAGATGCAGCTGCAGCTCCGATCGCAATGAGCGGAAGTAATAACTTTAGATTGGGAATCTTCATTATCTGGTTTAATTAGGAAATAGATATGAGGTATTCTCTAGTCCAACGGGTGTTTTGGGTCCAAAGCTTTCAGTTGTTTTAAATTTTGTTAAAATACCTGGGTTTGAAGGATTTGAGTCTTGATCAAGACTGAAATAACCCGCAGCTGCCCAACCAAGTGTCGTATTGCTTTGATCGTCTTTAAAAGCAAAGGTGAAGATTCTGTTGCCTCCATTCCTTTCTATATTTGACACTGTGATAATTCCATTTATTGTTACTTGCTCCCCATTTGCCATATCTGAAAAAGTATAATTGGCCTCACCTGTTTCTTTATTTATAAGAGTGGCTAAATTGTAAATACAGAAGCTTCTTTTTTTATTGCAGAGCGAATTTGTAATCGGCAAGACGCTTCCGGTAAGGTAAACCTCGGCGTTTGTTGCCTTTGTAGGGCTAGTCTCAGAATCTGATCTGTCAGCAGAACCTGTATTGCCTAGCAACGGTACGATAGGTGAAGTGCGTTGATTTGCGATCAACAAAACAACAATAATGAACAGTGCTGACACCAGTCCAGCTAACACCAAAACTGTTTTTGAAGAACCTTGAGTTTTAAGAGCTTGATTATATGAATCAGTTGCAGCTTCGGTACCTAAATTAATAATTAGTCGATCATTACTTTTTTTTCCACGCACATTAAGAGTCTGAGTTTGACTCTCACTATTTTCAGAAGTAACTTGCTCTGTTCTTCGCTCAGATTGACTTTGTGTACTGGAATCATGAGTTTCATAAACAATTAGATCAGATTGCGTAATTAGCAATGCTTCCCTTAAACCTTCAACGAACTCTGTAACCTGCCATGACTTCACTTTGTAATCGGAAGCAGCCTCGTCAAGAAATTTCGAGGAGTAAAAATCCCATTCTCCTAGAACATGGACAAGTGAAGTTTGGGCTGTGAATAACTTTTTAACTTGCTCGCCGGTATGTTCATTCTCAAAAGTTCCACTGCCGATCTCCCGGAATAGATTGCCCCAAGATTGGTCAGGGCGCTTGGCAAGAGCTAGTAGCTCCTTAACTTTGTCAAAATTTGGGAGTGCCATTTGTTAAAGGGTTGCAGATTGCATTGTTTTCTATTAAGAAGGTTTACGCCGGTTGTATTCATCCCGAATGCTAGGTTCAAATTCCGCCGCGTATGTGTTACCAGGCTCGTCATCTTCTGCGCGAATTTCCAAGTCCTGCAGGTTCAAGTTTTTAGAGAGCGCGAGTAGAGCAAGGTTGCGAGCAGTAAGGGGTCCTTCTTCTTGCTGATTTGAAATATAAAAGAACTTCCGCTCACCTCTGATCGGCCCGCCTCTGCTTGGCGATGAAGCTGGAGTGCCTCTTGAAACACGGCTTCTCGTTCCTCCCCCTGTGAGATTGGCGGCTAGACCAAGACCACCCATTAAAATTGGGCTGTTTCCAGTGGCCAGACCATCTCCCAAGCCCTCCAGTGCTTGCCGCTGCCCCTGAATCAGGTTGAACTCGGCAAAGCCTTCTTGTGTTGCAAGTTGAGCACCCATCTCTTGGATACGAAGATCAGATCTTCGTTTTCCAAATTCACGCAAAAGCCCTTCGCTTTCTGGGTCTAAAGTGATAACAAGGTTGAGAAGACGAATCAGCTGAACTCCCATTTGGGAAAATTCGTTACTCAGTTTTTCCTGTAAAGATGAGGTAATTGCTTCTGTTAGTGCTCCAGACGTAACATCAGTTATCTGATGCGCCTTAGATAGTTGGCCAACAATATTTCTCAATGTATTATTCACTCTTCCATTGAGCTTTTCAATTGCTAGATCTGAACTGGTAACGTTTTGTCCGCCGATACCCTGTAACAGTTTTTCTGGATCAGATACAACAAGCGTATATTCCAGCTTGCCAAACAGGGATACCAAATTTGTAGACAACAAGTCGGTGTATTGCCCGATATTTTCCTCAGACAGTGATACCTGTGTTTCGGATGTCTTGCAGAAATAGAGCTCTGTAATGAACTGGTTACCACCAGTAAACTGATCGATCAGAAGATGCCCAAGGAACGGCACATTGGCAGTGTCCATTAACACGGTTCCAGCAGATATCCGCCCGATCAATCGGCCTTCACGAAAGAACAGCGCAGTCTCATCTGATCGAACAGTAATCTTTGCTCCCCTTGGAATAGATCGATCTGGATGAGCCCAAATGAGCTCATTTGCAGCAGAGTCTGGCCGAGCAATATAAAGAGATTTTGTCTCGTTTTTGATCCAATCAAACATCGCTCGAATCCTTAGATGTAGTGGTTTCGTCGTCGTACCAACGGCGAGAATCCTTTAGGGGTAGAACTTCAGCACTATTGGAAGTGAAAATTGGCACTGACGAAATAGCAAGCAAGCCCAGCAAAAGGAAGCTAACCCCTACCCTGCCCAGCCATCCTGGTATCTCAACTAGGTTAGAGTCGACTCGTACCAACATTGATGTGATCAGCATTGCCGGAAGGCCAATTGCAAGGGCAATCCCCAAACCAGCGGCTCCATAGGTAAACGAGTCGCCATAAAAGAGGCGAAATAGTTGATCGTTCCATATGATCACAGTTAAGTAAGCTATTCCGATGGCATACAATCCCAGTGATGCTGGGTGCAAAAAGAAGTTTGGCCCTCCACAGAGAAACCAATAAATCACAATTAAGAAAAGATGAATAAATAACTTGTTAATAGTCATAGGATTAATTGCAAACCGCTTTGAGAATTGAAGCTTCTGATGAGGTCAGATGTTTTAAGACCTCTTGTAACTGTTTGTTCTTGGTTTCAGGATTATAATGACTAAATTCAAAACCAACGCGGAGCATTTCAGACAATGACTCAGCCGCTTCATTGATTTTTGTGTAGTCAGCAATACGTCCGCCGATTGATAAAACCCAGCGTTCCGATGGGAATTCATCGTTAGAGAGTGCATCAGGTTCTGCTGTTACTTTAAGCCAGTCAACATCTGGATACAAAAGGCTTATCGATGCGTCACTGATTTGATCACGGGTGACACGCATTCCAACTTCTGATCGCAGAGCTGGATAAAGGTGAACCGAGCATTCGACAAGCGCACCATCCACATCCTCGTACGGGAGGAACTGAGGCTTCTCCGCACTTTCACCGAAAGCGTTGAAAAACGTGCATACACCACGGAAAATGACTGATTTGGATAGATAACCTCCAGCACTACTCATTTCTACAGATAGCTGCTCTTGGCAGTGAATTGTTCCCAAGACAACGCTATTGACAATTGTACAATTTACAGCATTGATACTTCCAAACACCACGGTGTTATTAAGTAATACACTTTGGTTTGATACGATATCGCCCTTAATAATAGATCGGCATTCATTTAAATCGTCAGCTAGTTGCCGAAGCGAGAGCGTTTTTTCTCCAATTACTACACCAGAGAGAGAGGTGATGCCGGCCAGTGCTCGAAACGTGCCTTCCCCAGGTGAAACGGTTACGTCGCCCCGAGCTGCAATCGGACCATGCACAGCAATGCTGCCATTTCCGATATCGAGAGACCTTGCATAGAGAGAACCATCAATGACTACAGGTTCTGATTCGGTTTTAATTGTGAGCGGGAAAAGGGTTTCTCGTTCTGATTTCGGAAACACATTACCTTCAACCGAACATGTGAGGACAAGACGATCGCCAATTTCAGAGATGCTCATAATTGATCAAATGTAGATTGAAACATTGCGGGATTCAACAACTGCACTAGCTAATATGGCATCATCTGGGGAGATGATGCCATCCTCACTTAGTATTCTGATCGCTTCTGTGAGTTCTTCATACTCTTCCTCCTGAAGTGGCCGTTGTTGGCGAGCAGAGAGTGCATCAATAACTAATTTGGATATTTCTCCTGAGATGTCACTCTCCGGTCCATTCAAAATTGAATTGTCAACCTCTATCGAGCCGCCCGGAGATCGAAAGGCTTTTGCAGCCAGGAGGAGATCTTGATCACCTCTTGATGACGTGACATATAGAGCTTCCAATCCTGCACGCTCCTCGGTTGCTATTTCCTTTTGATAGCTAAGCATTGAAATCGCACTCTTTAGCTCATTGAGAGAGCTCTTTATCTCTTGAAGCCGTGACGCTTCAAGCATGCTAACAGTTTGATCTAATTCTTCACTTCTAATGTCTAGGCGATAGAGATCTACCTCCATAGGCAAACTGTAGATGGTCTCTGGAGACTGAGAAGATGAGGATTCAACCAGCCTGATCTCATCTCTGATCTGAAAGATATGCTCGCCGATAGTTCTGATCTTGTTTTGGTATTCATCAAAGATTTGATTAAATCGCTCGTCGTACTCCATCCGGTTGATAAAGACACCTTCAACTGATTTCTCAAACCTTGAACGAATATCCTGAAAGAACTGCTTGAACTTCGCAGAAGCCGATCGCGCCACGTTTAACTTTCGGCCAAGCTCCAGCTGTAACTCACTGCGCAGCTGCAGGGTTAGTTTTTCACTGAGCTGGGTTCGGGTGTCTGAGATTTCAGATTTTGTCGATACCACTGCTGCTGTAGTCATGCCCACACCAGCTATTACAGCTGCTGTTTGAATTTCAATGGCTCTCTCCAGTTGGCGGGCCATGGATGAGATTTCATTCATGAGGTCTTTGATTCTAGAGTCGACGTGGTTTTTTAGTTCTGTGCGTAAACTATTAATTGCACTGTTAAGATCACCTGGGCTAACTCCTCCAGATTGCGTCATAAATCAACCTCATGCTCATCTTTATAAACTAACCTGCGAGTTCCTTTTTCGACACCGCCTTCGATCAGTAGATCGGGCGACTTGATCACATCAATGGGATCGTGCACTTTGCTTTGCCTACGCAGGAGCTGGTTTTTAGGCTCCAGCATCAGGATCTGCTCGTAACCGGATGCATCTCCGGATGTCCCCTGGCTTACAGCCTCAAGCTGGCTTGTAGCTGATTGCAGCCTTGCCAGCTGATTTTCATCCATCAGACCAAGTTCTTTCACTCCTTCCTCATATTCTTCGAGTTCCTGAAGCTTTGAATCGAAATCAGCTTTCGCAACAAACATATTTGAGCGCACCTCTCTCAGGTCTCCCTGGAACTGGTAACCAATTTGCTTGATCTTCTCCCCCTCTTTCTCCGACATTCTCTGAATTGACTCATTTGTTCGGAAGAGTTCTGATTTACGAAAATCAGCCTTTTCTGTCCATAAATGTTCCCACAGCGGAATTAGTAGGTCGACATCGGTTTTAAGAACCTGTCCATATTGTTCAATCTCTGCATTAGTATAGGTATATGGAAGCACTGGTGACGACCAGAGCTCACGAGAGGGGTCGTAAAATAAGCGTGCCGATTCACTAATGCCAAGAAAGCCATTTGGACTACCGGTAAGTGCCTCTACCAGCCGTTGCCTAAATAATGATAACTCTTGGTTGTACTGGTCAATTATATAGTCAGCTGCAGATCCCGCCTTCATTAGACCACTGTCGTCAGAGACAAGCTGGTATGTGTTCATAATCTCTGCAATGGAACCGTGGCTTTTTAGTAAATCAGCAATAATCTGTGGTTTGTTGCTGATCCTGCTGCTGATAAATGAGTCGCTATGCAGACTCTCCACCAGCTGATCTGCCTGCAATGTATGTGCCCAATCCAGATCAAGGCCGATGAGAGCTTGAAGATAACTTTTAGAAAGAATGGTCCTAGGGCAGTAGAATTTCTTTGAACACCAGCCTGAACGATTGAGAACTTGATAATAATTTGAATGTAATGTATTCGTCGATTCTCTTCGAGCTCTGTTGTAACGTAAGCAAAGCTGTTTTAATTCAAGATTGACTTGATCTAGTTGTTTCAGAGCTATTGATGAAACAGCTTCTGCCTCGCGTTGAAGATCTTCAAATCGTTTAATCTCGCTGTCAATCTGTTGATTTACTGGCTTTATAACTACAGCAATGTCATCATCTCCCGCGTCTTTTACAATGCATTCATTGTCGCTTAATGCCTCGGATACAGCTAAACCAAGTGCTGAAGCTGGCTTAATAGCGTGAACACTCAGCTCCTCATCTGTGATTGAAGCAAGTGTGTCCACATAAGAGCGCACGGCATCTTTAAGTTCACGCTCCTCACCGTGAAGTGTGTTGTTTGTTTGCCTGCTTTCGGCGAGAGACGCTTGATCAGGCTTCAGTAGTACCGGTATATTTTCCAATCTACGTGTCATTTCGAGGATCCGATCGGCATCACCAGAAAGGTCACGAAGGGCAATAGCCTTCAGCTTGGACGGTTTGATAAGCCCTGTTGGATCGATAATGAAGTTATTACCAAGAATATTCTTACTCTCAAGTGGAATAAGTGCAGAGCCAAGAGTAATGCTTGGCATAACTGTTGGATTAGTTCTGATTTGGCGGGCGTAATTTGAATATTGTTTTCTTTCATTACCAAGTTGCTCCCTAATTCCACTGATCTTATGGTTCTGCTTATCTACTTGCCGGTTTTTTTCTTCTGCAAACTGATTGGTTCTCACTAGCGCTAGAGCGCCACCGCCGAGCCCAAGCAAGTAAAAAAGTGGTGCTACCGCTTGGCTGTTTTGATCTGAGTTTGTAGCAACTCCAATTCCTATAGAAGCAACTGCCCCTAGGGCAATAAAATGAGATTTTGACTCAATAAAAGCTTTGCCAAAGCTTGTTTTCTCAAGGGATCCCTCTGACTGAAGCTTTGCAAGCTGCTGCTCGAGCTCTTCGATTTGTTGTTGAATTTTTGTAGATGAGGTCTCGGCTTTGGTTTTTGATTCCCAATCATCCCTGATTCTGCGTAGGTGATGCAGAAGAGCCAATATCCTCTCCTCCCCACGGCGGAGCGGCCGTTTTGAGCTCAAAGCTCTGATTGCCTTCGCCATTTCCAATCAACGTAAATAGCAATATAATCCTAGCATCTTGCCGGGCTACATTTATGAATGTTTACATAGCGTTCGCCGGCACTAAGCAGATAGCAAATATCGGGAGATTACGCTCCAATTGACTATCAGGAAGGAATTCTTATATTTTTAAACAAATCAGGGGTACAACCATTGTCACCTGTTAATACTACAAATTTCCAATATTTTGCTCTGGTCAATTATATCTTACTACTTTACTGAATTTTTATCTGTTAATTTTCCTCTTTTTATGATTTAGCACTTTGTCAGAAAATACCTATGAGCCCTGCCTTTTTGAGGATGATTTAAGTATTTAGCGCTAGCTGCTTAATCAGGTGGAATGCATTTGATTTCTTTTTTGGCAGAAGCAGGACTCCCCTCCCATGAATTCAGGCCTTGCCAAAGCTGTAAGTTGAGTTTTCTTGTTCTATTATACGAAAGCCATGGACTATTGGCATTCTTTCGAATAGGCGTGAACATTTGAAGTGTGTCTCCATTCCAGTGACCATAATATTTTTTTCCAGAAGAACCAGCACGGACATAGCCCCATTCACCATTTGAATTACCTCCATAAGTCTTGACAGCTTCGCTTACTACAAGCTCTGATCATTTAAAATGGCGATGAATCCATTTTGTTTCATCATCTCGCCTCACGAAAAAACGAGGAGCAAGATGACAGCAAGAAAATCAAAAAGAAGAATAGAAAGCCCAAAAATTTGTTTTTAAGAGCTAACATCTTGTAGCAATAACTGACATCTTGCATTGTAACTAGAAAGAGAAAACAGATAATTCTAATAAATCTACGCCCGAGCGGGCCCCGCTGCCAGCAGTAGCTCTGCAGAAGCATGGGATTCAAGCGATAAGTTGGCTGCTCTTAAACAAGCTTTTAGCCAAGAGCCATAGGCCCGAGACCCATAGGCCCGAGCGTTCGGCTTATCGAACTTGGCACATCCTGCGGCTGTGCCTTTTCGTTCTCAGCCTCCGCTCTATTGATTGGCCCATTTAATAATAAGAATTGGCCCTAAAGTTATTCCGGCGGCTGCCGTA
>Ga0247832_1008042_pt1 | contig 10699 bp, 8 predicted proteins | sample LaCruzMarch2015__10_FD_192407 | JGI IMG/M metagenome (GOLD analysis project Ga0247832, IMG submission 192407) | Freshwater microbial communities from meromictic Lake La Cruz, Castile-La Mancha, Spain - LaCruzMarch2015_4m | ecosystem: Environmental > Aquatic > Freshwater > Lake | place: Spain...
TCCACCTTACGTGTATGTTTCATTTGATACCGATAGAAATCGGTTAGTTCATCCGCACCGGATATTATATTATTATTACTTTTGCGTTTACTACGATTACGTTTCGATGAACCATCATCCCCCATTCCTCTTCCTCCACCACCTCGTTGTCTACCACCTCGTTGTCTACCAGCGCCGCCAATACCATCCTCCTCCAATCCAATCGACGAAGTAGCAGTCATCATCGTCATGGATGATGATGTCGATGTCTTCTTTTTGTTATGCGTAACGGTAACAAAACCATCTTGGTCTGGTCGATCCTTGGCCAATTTGGCCTCGTTTATCATTCCTTCCTCGTCGTGTTCGTACGATGTCATGACATCATTACAAAGTTGCATTAAGTCTTGACGTGACATGTGTCGTCCAGCCTTGTAATGTGCACGCGCGACGACGGCATGTATCCCATTTAATCGCCCCTCGTCGTTATTATCATCATCTTTCGTTCTTACTACCGAAAGTAGACGATGTATCACGACATCCTCCAAACGCAATGGTCGTTCACTGTTAACTACCGCCAACTTCTTCATCACTCTCTTCATTTCGTTGGATGTTGCAAATACGACATGTGCAAATTTCCCATCTCCCTCTCTTCTTCTGCTGGGAGCACATGCGTCGTCGTCGTCGAGGCCGGCCGCTGATGCTTGTTGTTGTCGGAAAAACACGTCATTCGGCGTGGCCGTCCCTGCAGTAGTTGTTGACATGTTGTGACGATAACGCGGATGATCTCGTACGACGGTCACTCGAACGATGTCGGCATCGAACGATGATTCGAAGATGGCGCGTAAATATGCATCCGTGGTTATCGGTCCATTCGCTGGACAGTTGGCAATGAAAAGCGTGCGCGTGTTAGCCGTCGAGTCTCCATCTTCAGCAACCGCGGCGGTGCGTGATGTATTCGGCGCGTGTTCTTTGACATAAATGAACGATGTGAATGTATGGCGCTGATGTTGCCGATCGACGTCGTCGCTTCTTCCAAGTATGATTGGAGGGATCTCAATTCGCACTGGGATGTAGCCTTTGATTGTCGACGCCTTTGTCTTCATCGTGCCGTGGTCAAGTCCTTTGTTTCGGCGGGCCTGTTCCCGCATCCTAATCCCATATTATTTCACCTTTTCAACACGTCATGGACATCCGTAACTTCTTTGGCAGCAGCGCCAAGAAGAAGACGTCGTCGTCGGCGTCATCATCATCAGGCGTTACTAGTGCAGCGGCGTCGAAATCCTCTCCCCGTTCGCTCGAAAAGCGCCACAACGACGAATACGACGAGGAGGAGGGCGGGAAAGGCGCCAATGCTGCCACTCAGTCGTCTTCTTCGTCATCGCCTCGTCGCGACTCCCCCGTCAAGAAGCGCAAGATCGTCGTCGACTCCGACGACGAGGTAGATGCCGAAGATGACAATGACGACGATGACGAAGAAGCCGTATTGGCGAACGTCGCGAAGGAGGCGCTCCCCCCCGCCTCGGTGGAGCGGTCTGCGCGTGCGAACGATGGCGATGTCGACGACGACGATTACTTCAAGCAGGCCAAGAGGAAGCGAGAGCTGGCTCGGATGAATAATGCAGCAACCAAGAAGAGCGAGGGCAAGAACGGCGATGGCAGCAGTGGCGCAGCGAAGGGGGGCGCCGCAGTCAATGGGAAGAAGAATCGTCGGAAGACATCAGCGAGTGATGACGATGACGATGACGACGATGATGATGATGATGACGATGACGACGATGATGACGACTGGCCCAAGAAGAAAATGAAGACAGCATCAGTTGCCAAGTCAACAAAGGCATCGCCCGAGAAGAAACGAAGAATAACCAAAGCAGTCAAGAAAGAGACGACGACGGCAATATCCAAACAGGCCACGTCAAAGAAGTATCATCCACCATCATCCGAAATTGCCAACATTATACCCTATCTCGCGGCCACCGGTCTTGTGGATCCTGTACCATATGCCACAATGGATGAATTACCAACATTACCCAATAATGAACCTAATTTTAGCATCGATACCATGTCGCCAAATTGTCTCGAGGGACTGACGTTCGTTTTTTCGGGGATATTATCCACATCCAAGACGGATGATACAGTACGTAAGACGAATGCGGAAATAGCACTCTCTTCTCCCAGCAAGAGTGATTACTATACCACACGAACACATTATGATGCCGGATCGACATTTGATGAATTATCACGTGATAGTGCCGTAGATATTATTAAATGTCTAGGTGGGCGTGTTACCACGGCAGTGAGTGGTAAGACAGATTATCTTATTGTGGGGAATGTATTAGAAGATGGTCGAGATGTGCAAGAGGGATCCAAGTATAAAAAATGTATTAGTTTATGGTCAGATTGGAAAGAGAAGCATCGTAATGAATATTTGTCATTAGCAGGTGGGAATGATGACTCCGATTCCAGTGATTGTGGTCCTAAACGTAAAGCAAAAAAGGCAGCCAAGAAGGCAATGCGGACCAATCCTGATACCCTCGTTGAGATTGTACGTGGGATATATGAATTTTATGGTCTTGTTGTATACCTCAGTGAATGTAAGGGTGGTAGACAAAGGAAGAATACGACAACAACATCAACGGTCGCAGCAGGCGCTTCTCTAGCAAACGAAGATGATGACGCAATGGACGTAGATAGAGGAGAGACGAAAACCGGGTTAACGGTGGCTGCGACTTCGTCAATATCAAAGGTGGCAGCAGCATCGAACCCTTATAAAACAAAAAAACCCATCGCTAATCCCTACACCAACAGGGCGCCGGTAGCAAACCCCTATGCTAATAGGGCGCCGATAGCGAACCCCTATGCCAAATCGACATCAGCAACACCCATGAACGGCAACAACCAATCGCAACAATCCTCTCGACCTGTAAAGTCGAATAATAATAATAATGTACCAACTCATCCTGGGTCGGGGAAAGAGCTGGGTATTAATTCACTTTGGGCTGATCGATATGCCCCAACATCCTCGTCTGAAATACTTGGTAATTCTGACAGTGTAACTAAATTATCCAAATGGCTATCCAATTGGGAACGTACATTTAACAACGATCCCGGGAAGAATAAAAGTATTAGTGGTCCGAATGGACCATGGAAGGCGGCATTACTAAGTGGTCCGCCGGGGATTGGTAAGACTACTACTGCTACGTTAGTTGCTAGAGAATCTGGCCGGGACGTCCTTGAATTGAATGCTAGTGATGTACGATCGAAGAAGTCATTAAGTGAGGCATTAGGTGACGTTACTGGCTCACAGGTACTATCATTTGGTAGCAACAATGCAGGAGCAAAGAAGAATAATAGTAATTCACAATCCCAAAAGAGATGTATAATTATGGACGAGGTTGATGGGATGGGGGCAGGTGATCGTAGTGGTATGTCCGAATTGATACAAATGATTAAAAAAAGCAAGGTACCCATCATATGTATATGTAATGACCGATCATCACCAAAGATGAAGACTTTGACACAATACTGTTTGGATTTACGGTACCGTCGTCCAACGAAGATGGTAATTGCTAAACGTGCAGTGGATATTGGTCAACGAGAGGGAATGATTGTTGAAATTAATGCCGCCGAGGCCATGGCCGAAAGTTGTGGCAATGATATCCGACAGGTCCTGAACAGTCTGCAAATGTGGAGTTGTAACAATAAAAGCTGCAGTAGCACTACTACTGGTGGCAGGACGACGACTAGCATGACATATCGTGATTTAAAGGATCGGCAGTATGAGATTAACAAGGATGAGATACTCCGTGTAAGTATGTTCGATGCCTGTCGGACCATTGTCGAGGGTAGTAGAGGACTGGGTCCGAGTGCCGACACCAAGGCAGTCACGTCAAGTCTAATCAAACGTACAGATGCATTCTTTGTGGATTACATGATGATGGGGTTAATGGTCCATCAGAACTATCTTAAGGTATGTAATGGTGGGTATAATAGTGCCAAACTCGCGACAGGTGGCAGCGGTGGTGGCGCCCTAGCCGAGATTGACGCATTAAATCAAACCTACGAGGCAACTGCTGCCATGTCTGACTTTGGTATGTGCGAAGAAAGTCTTCGAGGAGGGGATCAGAATTGGTCACTTTTGCCATTGTGTTCACTCCTAGCCGTGAAGGTTGGTCATCATGCCGGTGGGTCTAGCGGAGGATTCCTACCGGGCTATCCTGAATTCGCTGGCTGGCTGGGTAAAAATTCATCACGGAATAAAAAGATTCGTATCCTACAAGAGTTCCGTCGTCATATGAACTACAAAGTCAGTGCCGATTCACCCGAACTTCGGATGAATTACTTACCCATAATTCGACTGCAGCTTGAGGAATTGCTATTTCACAAGGATGGTGCCAAGGTTACCAATGCTATTGAATTGATGGACGAATATGGACTTGATCGTGATGATGTCTTTGAAAACTTTGATGAATTCGTCTTCAATTCCAAGGAACTGAAAGTGAAAAAGTTTAGTGATTTGGATAGCAAAACTAAGGCAGCCTTTACCCGTGCGTATAATGCCATGGCACACAAGGCACAGGCATTAGTTACAGAGCAGGGTGTAACAAAGACGGGACGTAAGAAGAACACCGAAGGTGGAGGAGGAGATAATATGGAGGATGGCGCGGAATTGGACGTTGTCGACGACGACAAGATGGCTGCAGAGGTGGAATCTGATGACGACGACGAGGACGAGGATGTAGAGGCATTGAAGAAGAAGTTCATGAAGAAAGGCGCTGCAAAAGGTGCATCCAAGACAAATGGAAAGAAAGGGAAGAAATAAAGTGTGCTTTGTGAATATGAATTGATAACTCTAAAGTGCATAAGAAAGTCAGCTCTACTGTGATCCAGGCGCATTATATTGATGATTATAGTGGACGGGTTGCTTAGTCAGTTCTGAGTATGGACAATAGCATTCGCGTGCAACAGATCATCCTTCAACTATTTATTCCCGGAGTGATACATAGTACTAGGTAATAGAAATAACTGTATGATTCAGTAGCCATCTCTCCTACTTTACGTAATAAGAAGCACTGCCTCGAGGATCGAGTTGCACCTTCGATTTTCTTCTCCGGCTTCGCCGAGGAGGCGCTACCGTCCTTTGCTGTGATTGTTACTTTGTGGTGTACCGCAAGATAACTACTTTCTTGGTCTTGTCCACCAACCTTCTAAAAACGTCTACACACTCATTAAGGATTCCTTCACACTTGGCCATCAGAGTATCGTTTACAGATACAATAATGTCATTTGCACAAAGAGGGAAACCCTCGACAGTATTTCTGACCTCAACAACAACAAACATCATATTGCGCACTCCGATATCTACATTCAATGGACCTGGAGGAAGAGTTACTTCAAAACGACGTGCTGTGGCCTGAGTACCCAATGGCTTTGTCATTGTCAAGATATTATTGAGTAAGACATCACGCTCTTCACCTCCTATTGATTTAAAGCATGTGTTGTTTTCTGAACAGAGCCACCGGGTAATGTCAGTAATAGAATAGTCAAAGAATAAATGAGAAAGAGGAATAAACTTACTTGTATGTAACTTCATGGCGCTTGGTGCTGAAAAAAGCTTGTTGCAAAGAGTGCAAGCATGGCTATTGTCTAATTCTCGTTCGTCGAACGGAAGATCCGTCTCTGCACATGCAGCGTCTTCTCTTTTTTGACGTTTCGCATGATATCTCAATTTCGATTTTTCATTCCTTCTCTTTCTAGCAATCTGCAGCTCGTCAAGCCTAGCTTGATCATCGTCATTGAGCTTTACTCCATTAGCTACTAATTGCTTAAGCGCATCAAGCTCCGCACTATTCGCTTGACGTCTCAATTTCCGTTTTTCACTCCTTCTCTTTCTAGCACTCTGCAGCTCATCCCGCCTTGCTAGCTGTACATCATTGAGTACTTCTCCACCAGCTACTAATTTCTTAAGCGTAGCAAGCTCCGCACTATTCGCATGACGTCTCAATCGCGCAGCTTCCCTCTTTTTCTCCCTAGCACTCTGCAGATCATCCAGCCTTGCTTGATCTTGAACACTGAGCTTTACTCCATCAGCTACTAATTTCTTAAGCGTAGCAAGCTCCGCACTATTCGCTCGACGTCTCAATCGCTGATATTCATTATATCTCGCTAAGTAATTCTGCAGCTCATCCAGCCAGTCTACACAATATCACTCACCCCAACACTCCAATCTCACTCTTATGAGCAGCAAGAAGTAGTGGTGCCTGATGTATTCCCTCGAAAGAAATCTATCTTCTCACCATTCAGTCGCTATCGCAAAGGCACAGTCCATCCACTGCAGACTTGAAGGTTGCATCTAGGGAGGCATTTCGTTTAATCGACGAGAATGGAGATGGCTTCTTGCAGAAGGAAGAAGTCGCCAGAGCTATTGACAGTGGATATGGCGAAAGAAGCTCACGCAATACGTCGAATGCGCGGCTGCCAGAAATACGGCTGTTGCACCTGCACTGAAGGATGCCCCGCCTCCTCCCGACGATAGTGCATAAATTGTATCGTTCATGTCATCTTGGTGTCTATCTAATGTTGTACAATCCTTTCGCAATCGCCGCTGTATATCAGTTTCGTCATCAAGAATTCCAGCCTCGATGGAATGGCATAATGACGTTGCAAATTGACGATTAATCGAACGAAGACTTCGTTCGACTACGTTGACTGTGTGTTGATGCGTTGTAATCATCGTCTTTTTGTTGCATGTTGTTGCAAAGAAGCACGGGAATGCATGTCTTTGACGTCCACGCACGAGGTGGATCATCATCGTCATCATCATCACCATCGTACACGTCAACACTAACATTCTCGTGAAATGAGATTGCAACCGATTTGGCGGGAACTATCATGCCTATAAACCAAGTGAGATGGCCTTCAGAGAATTCAAATTTGAAACCAACGAGCGCGAAAGGGAAAATCGACAAATCAACGTCGACGTTATATTGGTCAAATGGCTCCTGCTGCAATCAACGTCGACGTTATATTGGTCAAATGGCTCCTGCTGCTACTGTTGCCGGGACTCGCTCATGCCTACAGCTTCTTCGAGGACAGTAGATGGTCGAAGACACGACAGACAGAAATGCAAAACCAGCGCAAACTTCAGGCTCACCCGAACAGCGATGAAACCTCCGCGGCAGCGACAGCAGCATTGGTAGCAAATCGCGACAAAGAGTCTTCCGACTATTCACATCCGCTACCTCTTCCGTCTACCAAATCAACCCACTCCTCAGGATTGTTCCACACATGTGCAATCACCTACCAAGCAGGCGTGGATCAGAGTACGTGTGGCGAACACCCGTGTGGCCCGGTGCGGTGTTGGGGTCACAATGACAAGGGTCAATCAAGTCCACCATCGGGATTTTTTCAGCAGTTATCATCCGGCGGGTTCTTCACGTGCGGTCTCAAGGTGGGTGGGAAGATTGAATGCTGGGGCGACATTGATCATCCGCCAAAGTCATTGGAATCGCTATCGAGTGAGAAGCAGTCAGACCTCAGGCATGCACGGAGATTACAGCAAGAGACCGAAGGGTGGAAAGGTGCCACGACACGGCCCGTGGTTGGAGACGGATATTATGTCCAAGTTAGTAGCGGCTTGAAGCATGCGTGCGCAATCACCCGTTATGACTTGACATTGCATTGTTGGGGGAGAAATGATTACGGTGAGAGCAGTCCACCGGAAGGAAAGTTCGTTCAGGTTAGTTTGTGAGCAGCTTAGTCATTGCACTTACGCGTTCGCTCGCTCATCACTCACCAAAAACGTCTACACCTTAACTTTGTTAAGGTATCGGCCGGTCACTCATTCACATGTGGTATACGACCCCATGGGGCCGCAGAATGTTGGGGCAAAAATGACATGGGTCAAAGCTCTCCTCCTCACTATCCATCGAATGCCTTCCAACAAGTCAGCGCCAGCATTGGAGGAGATCATGCCTGCGGAGTCCTGTCGGGGAATGGCGCCGTACAATGCTGGGGCAACAATTCTCGCGGTCAGAGCGAAAATAAGAGCGAAGGTTCATTTCTTCAGGTAACCGCTGGAACACGCACTACTTGTGCCATCCGTACTATTGACACTGACAAAGCTGACAATGCCGATATGTTGACATCTCTATTCTGCTGGGGTAGTCGAGCAAATGTTGTGCCAGATCACATAATGAATGGCAGCGATAACAAACACAGTCATATTTCCATGGGACAAGACCACGCTTGCGTTTCGGCAAATAGTGCCAACGGAACAACACAGACTTCGATTCAGTGTTGGTGGATGGCGGGGTCCGATTACGATGCTCATCGTGTGCCAGCCGGGTTGGTAATGGTGGCGTGAACAGGAATTTGATCAATGATGGTATCGCTCGTTGGGTGTCGGGACTACAGTCAAAAATTGTGTCCTTGAAGCAACAAAATATCCAAGGAAAAGAAGATATTGTAGCCGTGTCAACATAATTTGTATACATCGCTACACAAACCTAGCTCATCTAATATCATATGATCGTCTAGCGATGAAGTCTCGTCTTGTGACTCTGGTAGTCAATAAACAAAACTTCAACCTCATGCCATTCGCAGCTGATAATCTCCATTCGCGGTTATGTACCGGACCCACGGTAGCGCCTGATATCCACTCCGCTCAATAATCTTCAAGTATCGTACCTGTATTCCCGATACGGTGAAGTATGGTATTTCAAACTTTACCCCAATCGGCTTCTTCCAAGACATGTCAGTTCCTACTCCGCTGCCACCGCCACCACTTCCCTTGGTGTCATTTCCAGTCCCCGCCTCCTCTCGGCTAATGCTCGGCAGACCAAAGTGTGCACGCATCAAGTATTCACGTCCGCCATGGAACTGTTTAATCGTCCATACGACACAGTCCTTATCGGGGAGGTAGGTTACGGTACCAACACTCGACTTGAAGCTAGGACTATCAACATCTGGTGGGACCGGGATGATAATCTCGACATTATTCGCAATGCTCCGCGATTTGAATTGCGACCGAGTTTTTATCATGTATTCGATCCGCGATCCGCGGTGTGGTTCGACCACGGCCTCCACCCAAATGAGTGGCTTGACTTGCGTATCGAGACGATACGTCATGAGATCAAACTCTCCATCGGGGGGGATGAATGATATCGTCCGATCGTTCTCAAATCGTGCGAGTCGGACGCATTGATGGAATTTTATATCTTCCAACTCGACCGACTTTCCCGCACGTGCGGACGATGATGACGATGCCCCTCCTCCTCCGCCACTTCCACTCCTTCCAGTCGCCTCAAATACGAGTTTGTCATTAAGACCAAGCTTTAGCTCTGGCATGCCCGACAGGAAGGATCTCATCTTAACGGCCCCGTTGATTTCGCTGTGCAGTACCGTGCCATTGGCGGCCACGAGCAGATTGAGCTTCTCCACCACGTCCAGGAATATTTCATTCTTCTTATGCTTGATCCCCTCCGCCCGCCAGGAAACCGCGTTCGTCAATGCCACCGGCGGCTTGCTCTTGGAATCGTCCGCCATTCGATTGCCCTCCTGCGTGATGAATTGTCGTAATATCGTCGAGTCGAGACTCTGCGGCAGGCCATGATCCATGGTCTCATCGAGGAGTTCGTATATGATGACGAAGTTATCCCGAATCGACTCCTCGTTGAGCGTTGTGAAGTAGTCCTGGAAGAGCGACGTGAGCTGGTACAGGTAGGTCAGCAGCAGTGCGACGTTGGAGTTTTTGCACGTCACGCCGCACAGGTACAAGTTGCTGTGCTGAATGTAAACGAACGTCTCGCCCCCCGCGCCGGTGCACCCCACGTCCTCGATACTCAACACCTCCCCGCCAGCGTCGACGTGAAAGACCGGTTTCTTCACATCGTCCTCGACCTCGTTCAAATACGACGCGAAGCGGTCGATGGCAGACGTCAGGGGGATGTCGCCGCGGTAATTGCGCGAGATGAGAGGCTTGCCGGTCAGGTCGGTGATGAAGATCGACGACGCCACCATGCTGTCCACCACGTCCTCGCCTCCTCGTGGTATGTGAGGGTTAGGGTGTTGTTCTTGATAGTATAATTACGTAGATTTGAACACAAAAGCATTCCCAACATAATCGATGTTGACATACACCGTCGGTAGGGACTGTCAGGCAATTGTATGCGACATAGGAAGTCACTCGACGAAGATCGGGTACGCCGGCGACGACCATCCAAGTGCCATCTACGGCAGTACCGGTGAGAGCGTGACAGGAGAGATACAGGAGAGCATTAAGGGCTGCCGGGCTTTAGGAGTACCTCCAAAAGAATGATTTCATCAATCAAACCTGTCGGTCCACGACGTCAACATGGAGGCAAATGTCTTCGTCTCTTCGGCTTCCTCATCCTGATTATACCTGCACTCAACAACATAAAAAGCAGCGTCAACATCAAACAATATGGACTGTACAAGGATGTCTATGAATATTCATTTGGTGGGCCTCAAGATGTAGTAGATCAATCAATAGCAAAAACCAGTCTCCTTAGGCATAGACATAGTAGCGATTTTTGGGATATTATACACCTTCCATCTCCAAACACTTCTTTACCACCAGTTTCAATCGGGGCTTGCTGCGGAATTGGACACAGACTTACCTCTGGTAGTGGTATTCCTTCGTTTGTGTATGCAATCAGCAATTTGCGCATTGTACATGTCAGCTGGGATGATGTACAGTGGA
>Ga0247832_1008045_pt1 | contig 10698 bp, 6 predicted proteins | sample LaCruzMarch2015__10_FD_192407 | JGI IMG/M metagenome (GOLD analysis project Ga0247832, IMG submission 192407) | Freshwater microbial communities from meromictic Lake La Cruz, Castile-La Mancha, Spain - LaCruzMarch2015_4m | ecosystem: Environmental > Aquatic > Freshwater > Lake | place: Spain...
ATGCCAAATGTTTTCCATTGCATTTTGATTTCATCTTTTTCTAAATCGGCTGCTTGCAATATTTTTTCCACTTGCATATTCATCCGCTTATTTTCTTCATGTATAATGCCACTGTAATATTTTATTTGATCGACATTATGGATTACTTTTTCGTTAGTTAACGCATCAGAAGCTAATTGAATGGTAGCAATAGGCGTTTTGAATTCGTGTGTCATATTGTTTATGAAATCGGACTTTATTTCAGATAATTTTTTCTGACTTAACATAGTTCGTATCATCAGTACAAATGCAGCTATAATAACTGAAGTAAACAATGATGCAAACAACAGTAAAGTTGCTAAATGGTTCTTAAAATAATCTTCAGGTTCTGCTATGTATATATTGAGTGTTTCGGTATTTAAAAATTGACCATCTGTTAAACCAGTGATATAATTGTTTTGGGATTCTCTGTATTCGAGTTTGTACCCCGAACTAAACATAGTAGGTTGAAACGCTTCGTTGGTAATGCAGAATTCAAACGGTTGTTTGATATTTTTTTTCCGAAATTCATTGCGAATAATGGCCTTGAGCTGATAATTGCTCATGACAGTAAACGTTGGTATAAAATTGCCAAAGGTTTGAGACTGGAAATTGAGGAAGAAACCTGATGATTTTTTGTTTTTTACATCTAATATACTATCTCGAATATTAATGATACTCATCGAGATGTCGTTGGCATATTGCTCACGTTTGAGTTTCATAGCGCCATTGATCCATTGTACTTGCAGGAAGATAAGGCCCAACAAGGATAATACAATTAAGGTAATAATGACAGAGAATGTGCGCTTCACGCTGTAAAAGTACACTTTGAATGAAATGTATACTACAACTTTTATTTATTTTAACAGCTAGCGATTATATCGTGAAACGACATACCTAGTTTTATTATTTTGATAAATCAAAAATCCATTTTACCTTGTCGTAAAGTTCTGAGGTATGATTGATGATTTTTTACACTATAATACACACATCGAGCCTGAGGCTGGCAAAATACTCATTTCTGAACCCATGCTGCAAGATGAAAATTTTCAGAAAACGGTCATCCTACTTTGTCATCACGATAATAAAGAGTCAGCAGGATTTGTGCTCAATCGTTTGGCAAATCAACCACTTGGTTATTACATCAAAGATTTAAACAATATTTATTTTCCGTTGTATGTAGGCGGTCCTGTCGAAACCAACACAATACATTTTATCCATTCAGTACCTGAACTAATTGGTGGTACATTGGTTGCTGACAATATCTATTGGAGCGGCGATATGGAGCAAGTCGTTGAATGCATTAAACTCGGAAAAGTGACTCCTTATAATTGTAAATTTTTTATTGGTTATTCGGGTTGGGGCGAAGGCCAATTGTCTGCCGAGTTGGATATGAAATCTTGGTTGGTGACCCACTCATCCAATGCTTTTGTATTTGATTTCAACGACGATGAACTTTGGACCAAAGCCATAGAAAGCCTTGGGCCTAAGTTTAAAAACTTATTGTTTGTGCCTGCAAATCCTGCTTTGAATTAGTATATTTTCAAGGTATCTAAATATTGAGAAATATAATCCTTAACGCCCAATTCGATAGGAGTGAAGGGCTTAATATAACCAGCTTGTATGAGTTTGGACATATTGGCTTCAGTATAATATTGGTATTTGTCCCTGATGTCCATTGGCGTATCAATATACGAAATAGCAACCGGCAAATCCATGGCATCAAATATGGCTGTAGCCAATTGATTGAACGTAGCAGCTTGACCAGTACCTAAATTGTATAATCCATTTTCGGGACTATTTTGCATCAACCAATAGCTAACTTCAAGTATGTCCATTACATAAATAAAGTCGCGCATTTGACCTCCGTCACTGTAATCGGGATTGTGCGAACGAAACAGTTTCAACGCGTTGTTTTCTTTTATTTGATGAAACGCATGAAAAATCACCGAGGCCATTCTTCCCTTGTGGTATTCGTTTGGCCCATATACATTAAAAAACTTTAAACCATACCAATGTAAGGGTGTTTCGGTTTGAAGCAAAGCCCATTTGTCAAATTCATTTTTTGAAACACCATAGGGATTCAGGGGTTGCAATTGATTGACTATTGTATGATTATCCTTATAGCCATATTCGCCATTGCCGTAGGTCGCAGCCGATGAAGCATATATCAGTGGGATATTTTTCAATATGCAATAGTTCCATATGATTTTACTATAATTTAGATTCAATGCTTCGTGTATGCTATAATCCATTTCGGTGGTATCGGTGCGTGCACCAAAATGTATTACATAATCTATTTGAATATTTCGTTCCAAAAAAGCTGATATATCATCACGTTGTATTTTTTCTATACATTGAATATGACTATGATTTGCCGTTTTAGATTCTTTACTAAAATCATCTACCAAATACAACTGTGTATATCCTTTTTGGTTTAAAAAAGAAGCCATACAGCTGGCTATAAAGCCCGCAGCTCCGGTTATTAATATGGTCGATGTCGTTTGCATAGTAGAGCAACAAATGTAAAACAACTTCATGGATATGAATAACTTTTTGGTCTAATCCAATGCTGGTTTTGGATTATAGCATATTTACGTTTAGATTTACGTTTGCTAAAATCGAATCTTATCATATGGCTATAAAATTCAAATTGACATTCATGAGTTTTCTCCAGTTTTTTATTTGGGGTGCTTGGTTGATTACTGTAGGCAATTATTGGTTTGGTACCAAACAATGGAATGGTGCCGAATTTGGCGCCATATTTTCTACCCTTGGATTATCCTCACTCATTATGCCAGCACTTACGGGTATACTGGCCGATAAGTGGATCAATGCCGAAAGACTTTATGGGATATTACATCTGTTTGGCGGCATTGCTATTGCATTTATACCACAGGTACAGGAACCTTCGCAGTTTTTCTGGGTCATATTTGCAGCTATGTTGTGTTATATGCCTACCATTTCCTTGTCCAATTCTATCGCTTATACGATTCTTAAAAATCATCAGTTTGATGTCATTAAAGTATTTCCACCTATACGTGTTTGGGGTACTATAGGTTTTATTGTAGCCATGTGGATTACCAATTTGACCGGCAATAAATCATCGGCCAATATGTTTTACATCTCAGCCATTGCATCCATTGTTCTTGCTATTTATTCTTTTACACTCCCTGCTTGTCCGCCACAACGTACAACTTCTAAAAACGCATCCTTAGTTGAAATATTAGGCCTCAATGCATTCAAATTATTTGCCAATTACAAAATGGCTTTGTTTTTTATATTTTCCATGTTTTTAGGTGCAGCATTACAATTAACCAATATGTATGGCGATACTTTCCTTTCTGACTTTGCTAATATTCCTGCTTATGCTGATTCAATAGTCGTGAAGTACTCAACTATCATCATGTCCATTTCTCAAATATCAGAAACCCTCTTTATATTGGCTATACCATATTTTCTTAAAAAATTCGGTATCAAACAAGTTATCTTGTTTAGTATGTTAACATGGGTATTACGATTTGGATTGTTTGCCTATGGCGATCCTGCAGGTGGTTTGTGGATGATTATTTTATCGTGCATCGTATATGGTATGGCTTTTGATTTTTTCAATATCTCAGGTTCGTTGTTTGTCGAAACCACGACAGACTCAAGTATACGTTCCAGTGCCCAAGGTGTATTTATGATGATGACCAATGGCTTCGGTGCCATATTTGGCAGTGCCGTTAGCGGATACCTAATCGATGCATACTTTACACACAATGGCAGCAAAGACTGGCATGCGATATGGATCACATTTTCCATATACGCATTGGTCATAGCTATTGCTTTTGCATTTCTATTCAAACACACCCACAATCCTAAAGATGTGGAACATGTAGGACATTAATAAGTTGTAGTTTTTTTGGAGCCAAGCTATTTAATTCTATTTACCTACTTCTTGCTGTTAGCAGCGCACGGCGCTTACTTACAGCAAGGCTATCCATCATCGACAACTTCTTTATTTGGCTGAGTTAATACAGGCTTTATGGGCAATCGGTTCTGAGAACTTTTTTTTTCTAATCTACGGAATGCCGCTGAAGCGAACATTCCAAAGAGCAAGAAGCATGTCAATTCATAGAACAGGAACATTTTAGTTAATATACTATCTATTCAGACTTTAATCAATATCTTCACATACAAATTATTGTACAAATGTCAATATCATGAAACACAAAGATAACTGCTCTATAAGACTTATATTAATCAATATAAAACAGTATAAATGAAAAATCTTATTCTAATTTTTCTTTGCTTTTGTTCTTTTCTCATCAATGCACAAGTAAATGTTTTCAATAAAATTATTAGTCAAATTGAACATCCGACAAATATTATAAGATGTGGATCAAACTATCTAATTGCATACAGTAAAGGTTTTTCTGATGGTTATGCAATAGCTGTAATTGATTCGAATGGTTTATTGATTAATAATAATATTTATGAGGAGCCATTAGAGATGGAGGTATTGTCATTTGCAAGAAAACAAAGCAATAGTGAAATATTGATGATGGGACATAACTTTTGGGACGATAGTTTGCAAACAAATATAGGTAATTATAAAGCACAAGTAATTGTTACAGATTCCATGGGATTATATAAAAAAACGTTCAGGCTAAAACGAAATACAACTGAATTTAATCGGACATATAATGGAATTTTCTTAGAAGGTAGTTATTATTTCTCAGGAGAGGAGCATGATTCAATCATGAATGGCAATACGGTGAATAATATCTTTTTATGCAAAACTGATACTTCGGGTAATATATTATGGTATTACTCTTATCCCCAATTTTGGGGTTCTGTTGGGTTTACTATGGGCTTAGAGTATACCTACGATAAATCAAGTATTTTAGTTGGTGCTACTACTGTAGATTCTGCAACTGTAAACAACGCTTTTTATTCATATTTGTTAATGCAAATAGATACTAATGGAAATTTTTTAAATCGATTACCTGTTCCCGAACTTGCTAGCAACCTTCACTATACTGGAGTAAATGACATAACACAGATTTCTCAAATTTTTACAAATAAGTATTTAATCTGTGGCAATCGTGAACATTATATACTCGATAACCAATTTTCAATATTAGATTCAATTGATATGGCTACGATAATCCATCCTGCTGACTTTGGAAGTAAAAATCTGTATGATAATAGTTATACAATTGGTGGAGGTGATGGTTTTTCTAAAATGTTTGATGGTAATAAAATGTATACTCGTGACTGGAGCGCTCTAACTAATTTTGTCAATATCAAAGATTTGATTCCTACCTACGATGGCGGTTATATCGGTATTATTAATAATTATTTTACACCCTCAAGAATCATAAAAACCGATTGCGATGGCAATTATGTTAATCCAATCAATTGCTGGCCAGTAGGTACAAAAGATTATACCACAATAGATTTACAAATCAATTACTCGAATCACTTTTTTACTTTCAACAGTAATTCTGAGCAACGAGCTGAAGCTACAATCTATGATATACAAGGTAGACCATTAGCACGTTTTAACATTCCTAATGGTATAAGCTATACCCAAACTCAAAACTACCCTAATGGTATTTATATTTTGAAAGTGACTAACAATGGAAAATTAATTAAAACAGTAAAAGTGTTAGTGGAATAAAGTTGAGTAAATCCTAGTAATTTTAGTAAGGTACAACTTGTATGCAATGTATTTTGAGGGGCAAAAACCTTAGAATCAAAAATCCACTTTACTACTTCTCTTTCTTTTTTGTTAAAAAAGCAAAAGGTTTAATTATTTTCAAATAACTTCAAGAAACTAATTTTTACCTAAATTAACTTTCATGACACAAGTGCTTGCAGGCGGTTCGGAAAACCTTTTTTATCTAGCCTACGGGATGAAATAGATCCGAACATTCTGAAAAGCGGGAAGTCATTGATTCGATACCAAAATTCATAAAGTGTAAATTTTACCAATTTTGGCAGAAACGAAGTACATTTTATGTCAATAATTACACATGTGTTGCAATGCAATTGCACAATTGTGCAATTGCATTGCAACTTTTTGCAAAGCTTTGCACCTACCATGCAATTACATTGCAGCATGTGTGCAATGCAATTGCACTATGAGTGTAATGCAATTGCAACTTTTTGCAATGCAATTGCACCTTAGGTGTAATGCAATTGCACATTTGTGCGAAATTTGGCACATGGTGTGCAATTTTTGAACTATTTTCTCTTTTTGATGTTTAGGATACAAATAAATCTGATAAAGAAACTTTCGTATTGAGCGAATGATTCTTTAAAAGTACCCTTATAGAATTTGATTGTATTTCATCAGTTTAATCATGCGTGTGTTGATGAAGTATAGCCTTGATACCCTAAAGCGCCGTGTGCTCTGGGGAAGCAAGTATTAGCTGAATAATGTATTTCTGTCCAGCTCTAAAAATATTTTAGTCGTTAAAGTCTTTTTTTTATTCATGCATACAAGGCAAAACATCACATTAATTTATTGCGCATTTGGGAAGTGATGTGCGGTGGTAAGCCTATTTGCTGTAAATTGCATTCTTTTATTCTATGGGATTAAAATTTTCGCTGTTATGGGTTTTTTTGTTCGCATTGAACGCTGTTACAGTGCATGCACAGGAGCAAAAAGTAACCTTGAGTGGACATGTAAAGGATTTGACCAGTGGTGAGAATTTGCCTTCGGCCAATGTGGGCTTGGTGGAACTGAAGCGTGGTGTCAATACCAACAATTATGGTTTTTATTCGATATCGGTGCCCAAAGGGAAGTACACACTTAAGGTAAGTTATATAGGCTTTGAAGCGCAAATGATTGATGTGGTGTTGGAGGAGGATAAGAAAATGGACATTGAATTGTCGCCCAAAAGTTTGTTATCAAAAGAAATAGTCATTAAAGATACCCGCAAGGACGAAAATGTAAAGAGTACCGAAATGGGTATGCATCAATTGTCGATGGAGAATGTCAAAAAGCTACCCGTGATTATGGGCGAAGTGGATGTACTCAAATCATTACAGTTACTACCTGGCGTGAGTTCGGCAGGCGAGGGGCAAAGTGGTTTTTATGTGCGTGGTGGTGGTCCCGATCAAAATTTAATTTTATTGGACGATGCTGTCGTCTACAACACAGGTCATTTGTTTGGTTTTTTCTCGGTGTTCAATGGCGATGCCATTAAAAACGTATCGATGATCAAAGGCAGCGCACCGGCCAACTATGGCGGTCGCTTATCGTCAGTAGTAGATGTCACCATGAAAGAGGGCAACAATAAAAAGTATCAAATAGAAGGTGGTTTGGGTTTAATCGCATCGCGACTTTCGATACAAGGACCATTGCGCAAAAACAAATCGTCGTTTATGCTCAGTGCCAGACGAACGTACATTGATGCATTGGTCAAACCATTTGTTCGCAAGACGAGTACCTTTAAAGGTTCGGGTTATTATTTCTACGATCTTAATGCCAAAGTCAATTATATCCTTAGCAAGCGCGATCGATTGTATTTGAGTGGTTATTTTGGCAAGGATGTGTTTACGTTTGTGAGCAAAGAGCGTACGTTTGATATGAATGTGCCTTGGGGCAACAAAACGGGTACTATGCGCTGGAATCATGAGTTTAGCAATAAACTGTTTATGAACACGACCGTATTGTACAACGATTATAATTTTACTTTTTTTGCCAATCAAAACGATTTTAAAGTGAAATTTTATTCGGGCATAAGGGATTGGAGTGGCAAGTTTGACCTCGATTATTTTAGCAAGTTCAATCACAATTTTAAAGCCGGAGGTAGTTATACTTATCATACGTTTACGCCAAGTACAGTGAGCGGAGAGTCGGCTGGGGTAGAGCTCAATCCCGATCAGTCGTTTCAGAAATATGCCCACGAAATGGCGGCTTATGTCCTCGATGAGTTTGAAATTGGCAAAAGGTTTAAATTCAATATTGGGTTGCGCTATTCGCACTTTATACAAACTGGTCCTTACACGCGTTACACATTTGATCAGAACAATCAAAAAACAGATAGTGTAACCTATGCTGCTGGCGAAGCCGTTAAATCTTACGGTGGTTTGGAACCTCGCTTCAATGTCCGGTTTACAGTAGATGAATCGTCGTCGCTAAAATTGAGTACAGCCAAAACGTACCAATACCTTCATCTCGTTACCAACAATGGTTCTACTTTACCTACTGATATTTGGAGTCCGAGTTCGTACTTTGTACGTCCGCAGTATGCATGGCAATACAGCTTGGGTTATTTTAAAAATTTTCTTGACAATAAGCTAGAAACATCTGTCGAAGTCTACTACAAAGACATGAAAAACCTGGTGGAATATCGGGAAGGTTATACGCCATCGTCTTTGCGCGATGTAGATTACGATTTTGTTTTTGGTAGAGGCTATGCTTATGGTGCTGAATTTTTTGTCAACAAAACCAAAGGAAAATGGACAGGTTGGTTGTCATACACTTTGTCATGGACTTACCGCAATTTTCCCAAACTCAATTTGGGCGAACAGTATTTGGCCAAGTTTGACCAGCGACACAATCTTTCCATCACATCTACTTACGAATTCAATAAAAAATGGACTGCTTCGGGCGTATTTGTATTTGGGTCGGGCAACAGAGTTACTTTACCTACAAGTTTGTATGTTATCAATCAGCAAGTAGTTCAGGATATAGATAAAATAAACAATTATCCTTTGCCAGCGTATCACCGTATGGATATTTCGGCCATTTATACCCCAAAACCTGAATCGACTAAAAAGTTTAAAGGGAGTTGGACCTTCTCAATTTATAATGTGTATAGTCGCCAAAATCCTTACATCATCTACCTCGATTCTCAAGGCGGATTAAATAGTCCTACAGGCGTACAATTAAAAGTCAAACAAATATCAATTTTTCCTATCTTGCCGAGCATTACCTACAACTTTAAGATTAATTAGACGAATACTAAATCAATTGAATAACGAACTATGAAAAGTGAGAAGGCAATAGAACAGACCAAAAAGTGGATAAAAGATGTTATCGTAGCGCACAATATTTGTCCATTTGCAGCTAAACCCGTCAAAGAAGATACTGTGTATTATGCATTAGAAGATACTGCAGATTTGGCCTCGGCCTTAGAAGCATTTATGCTCGAATGCAACAGATTAGATATGGTACCAACTATCGAAACAAGTTTCCTTATTTTCATCAATTCATTTGAGGATTTTGATGATTATCTAGATTTTTTGGCCTTGGCAGAAACCCTTATCGAAGAACATGCCTATGATGGCGTATACCAAGTTGCTAGTTTTCATCCAAAGTATAAATTTGAAGGGTCTAACGAATTGGATGCCGCCAATTATACCAACCGTTCACCATACCCAATGTTACATATCTTAAGAGAAGAAAGTTTGGAAAAAGCCATTGCATTGCATCCCAATACAGAAGATATTCCTCAACGAAATATCGAATTTGCTAGAGGCAAAGGCTTGAAGTATATGAAGCTGCTCCGCGACTCATGTATGGATTAGTTAAAAAATCGTATATTTGATAACTTACAGTTCAATTACGAACTTGTAAACTGAATATTATAAAAAGAATACATTTTGAAATTTATTGAATTTGGATTTGAATCCAGCCTGATGGAAGGCATAGCCTCAAGTGGCTACGAAAATGCTACACCAGTACAAGAACAAGTTATCCCATTGATATTACAAGGCAAGGACATAATAGCATCTGCCCAAACTGGTACTGGAAAAACAGCTGCATTTTTGTTGCCTTTGATTAATCAATTGATTAAGCACAAACACAGCAATCATATCAGTGCCATGATTATAGTTCCGACACGCGAACTTGCAGTTCAAATTTCGCAACACATGGAAGGTTTATCCTACTTTACCGATGTGAGTTCGATAGCAGTTTATGGAGGCGGCGATGGTGGCTCATTTGTGGATGAAAAAAGAGCTTTAATGAATGGGGTAGACGTGGTAATATGTACACCAGGCAAAATGATATCGCACTTAAATATGGGTTATGTCAATTTAAAAAAATTACAGTTTTTGGTACTAGACGAAGCCGATCGCATGTTGGATATGGGTTTTAATGAAGATATCCTACGGATTATCACACATATAGCACCAGAAAGACAAAATCTTTTGTTTTCGGCTACAATGCCGCCCAAAATTAGAGAGCTAGCCCGTAAAATATTGATAAATCCGTCTGAAATCAATATTAGTTTATCCAAACCACCTGATCGTATAAAGCAAGAAGCCTTCATTGTTTTTGAACCTCAAAAAATTCCTTTAGTTATTCATTTACTCAAACCTCAACATTTTAAAAGTGTAGTCGTTTTTTGTTCCAAAAAACAAAGTGTCAAACAACTTACTGCTCAACTGAAGCGTTCTGGAATAGTAGCAGACGAAATCCATTCGGATTTGGAACAAGCTGGTCGTGAAGCGGTTTTGTTGGCGTTTAAAAACAAACGTTTACCTGTTTTAGTAGCAACAGATATTATATCGCGTGGTATCGATATTGAAGATATAGATCTAGTAATTAACTATGATGTACCTACCGATGGTGAAGACTATGTGCATCGCATAGGACGAACTGCACGTGCCGAAACGAAAGGTATTGCATACACATTTGTCAACGAGCAGGAGCAACGGAAGTTTTCAGAAATA
>Ga0247832_1008048_pt1 | contig 10694 bp, 10 predicted proteins | sample LaCruzMarch2015__10_FD_192407 | JGI IMG/M metagenome (GOLD analysis project Ga0247832, IMG submission 192407) | Freshwater microbial communities from meromictic Lake La Cruz, Castile-La Mancha, Spain - LaCruzMarch2015_4m | ecosystem: Environmental > Aquatic > Freshwater > Lake | place: Spain...
AATTCTCGTGGTGTGTCAGAAAGTTTACAGAGGGAAAGAGAGAGACGAATCCTTCACCTGCAACGGAAGACGTTCCTTTGGGAAATAGACACATGAAACGGAATACGTTACCTAGAGGAAATGGAGTAGGTACCATTATTAAGGGAATTTCTTGTTACGTGTGAATGCACCATCACCTCCAAAAGCCCGAGCGAAGCAGTTTTCATTGTAAGTAATCTTAAGATTCTCCTACTCAATTATAATTAATTTGTTTTGTCCAAAACTGTGCACATCCCCTACTAACTACCTCAAATACATCCTTTCGACATCCTCATTTTTGTACTGACAATGTAATCACTGCTTACGCCAACCAGTGGCCTCACTGACAATATACTGGTACTTCCTTTGGTGCTCACGAATTACCAAGGGCATCTGTTCCTCATGAATCTTTTCAAAACCGAGACCTTCCATAATCTCTTTCAACTTATCTTTGGAGAACATTGGTGACTTAGATACAGGATCGCGAACGCCTCCAAGCCACTTGTTGCGAGGAGTAAACTCTTCCAGCCAAGAGAAAGGTGTTACCATGACAACTACTCCGCCTTTATTTACAATATCAGGCATCGCAGTCAAACATGACAAGGGATCAGGAAGACGGCATAACAGATTTGCCAAAATGACTCCGTCGAACGTTCCGAATCCCTTCTTGTCTTTTGCATAATTGGAGAGAGCACATGCATCACCCTGCCAGAAATTTACCTTTTGACGTACACTTGCATCAACTCCAGGTTCAAGGAAGACAGACAAATCCTCAACGATGTCGCCTTCAATCGGAAGTTGAAATGTCAGTTCCTCCCCCATTTGAATACTCTTAGCAGCCGTGATAAAACTGTCACTATGAAATATTGCAGTCAGAAGCAATGATGTTAGAAGAAGTTGCAGGTGTGAAGCACAATAGTGTAAGTCAATATGACTTACGAGAAATCAAATGCCTCGACATGATCGAACGATTTCGCAAGTTCAAACGAGGACCCTCCAACAGCACAACCAATATCCAAGGCTCTGTTGTTCGTGTTGGCAGGGGTCAAAGAGCAAAGAAGTTCCGCAACACGTTGTGGGAAACGCAATCCATGAAGCGGAGAATTGGCATGCTCCATAATAGGCTCCTTACTCTCCGTCAAACCCGACAAGGGGAAGTGAAGGCCTAAATACATACTAAGCAATTCATCTGACTCGTAGACGTTGCCACTACTGGGCATCACATCAGCCTCAACTTTAGCAGCAGCAGCAGCAGATAAAGCTTGTGCTGCAGCTGCAGCCTGTCCTTCGAATGAGCCCGCACATAGATGAGTTGCAGGAGCGTTGTCATTGGAGGCAACCAAGCGAAAGCCGGAATGTTGCAGAAAGTGTGGCCTGAAGTGAAAACGACTAAACACCGATGCCTCATCTCCGGTAGACATGAATGATCCACCCACAATCATTGAATGCTTTCCATCGAAACAGGGCGTCGAGAAGTCCTCATATACATGATGGACCTCAAAGTTCTTAAGTGGATTGAAATGATCCTCAGTCCACTCCCATGTATTACCGACGGTGTCATGATGACCCGTGTGAGATGGAGGAAAGTAATCGACGGGGTTGTGGGATGAATATGCCATATTCAAGTTGGCACCTGTATGTCCATAAGGGAAACTGATTCCAGAATTGATCATGACTTTATCGGCGGATACATTAGCACGTGCTGCCTCCAAATTATTCTCCTGGTGACGAATAATTTGATGCTCTGCTTCTGTCAAGACACGAAGGGGTTTCGATGTTGGTGATCCATCCTTTTCGGTCTAGTAACAATGATATACATCATTAGCAAACTAGCAGCAAGTGGTTCCGGCAGAGCAAGTAAACGAAAAAAGGAGGTGCTTACCTTCCATCGACAATACGCTTTGCTTTCATAGTACGTGACATCCACAGGCCAATCCCACTGCATCGGTACCTCCTCAAAGATCAATCGTAATCCATACTCGTGCGATCCCTGTGGACCAATCTGCTTCCAAAAGAAGGGCCCCTTCATGTTACGATGTGACCGCCATGCCCATCCGTCCTCACACCAATACTTCTTATCACGATATCCACCCTCGGATACGAATTGCCAATATTCTCCATTCGTTACCATAAACTTGGATGCTTGAAAATTTGGCACTGATACGGTACGTTCACCATATTCATTATCCCATCCATATGATGGGAAATCATCTGGCTTACCAAGCAAGACTGATTTGCCTTCAACAGGAATCATGTCATTTTGTGGATAATCTGTACCCACTACCGGATGTGATCGTTTCGTCGCACCTTCGTACACACTAGGATGTAATCCTGGCCAGTTCTTTGGACGTTGGACTAAGTCAATGTGTGTTTCACGGAATAATACCGAACTCGTCTCTAAATGTATACGTTCATGTTCAAATCCCATAAATAGTGCCCACATCGGATGATTTTGATTGACGACCAACCTTCCTTTCCCATTCTCACATTCAAGACTGGGATGATTCATAATCACATCCACGACAGTATCATACACATCCTTACGGTATTCATACACTTCACTAACAGTAGGCCATATCATATCATTCTTGTGCATATCATCCCATAACATCTCATCAACGCCTACCTCAAAAATGGATTCAAAGTATGGATTCACTGGCTTGGATAGGACACCTGCCACACGAAGCTTATTCACGTATAGGCAGGGTGTGTGTCCATAGTAGAAGATTTGTGGATGACGTAGTCCATGTACAGGTGGCCTGTAGTACAGATATAAGTGTGTATATTTTGTTCATTCATTGATTGATCATGACACACACAAATAATAATGTTGACTCAGATATATATTCAAGCACAACAATAATTGCAAAGCAGCATATGATTTGGAAACACACAAAACAATCTATTATTCACGTACCTGTAAAATGGTTCTTCACCTTTTAGCCCAGCAAACATCATTTCAAACAAGGTCCATGAATTATCAAAATAATCTTTAGTCCCTTGACGTGTGACATTGGCCAAGTTTGGCAGTGGCAAAGAACGTAGTACACCGTTCTCATCGGATCCAGGACATATTGTTGGGTGTAACCCAGTATACCATTCGACAGTACGAGGTTGTGATAACCACGTATTATCCGTGCCACGATTTAGATTTGCCATCCATGATTCATATTGACTTTTATTTGCCATGCTTCCTCCTCCGGCGATTCCATTACTGGAATCACCAGCAACAACAACATCATCGTAATTGACATCATCTTCGTCCGATTGACGTAAAAACGCCGCGCCACTGCTCTTATTACGTATGCCCATAGGTCTTGATGATGATGTTGAGCCACTCGACCGTGACATGAATGCCATGGTTGTTGGATTCCCTGGTGGTGCACGTGATATAGCACCATTGTTGCCTTCATCGTGGAAATTGCAATGTGGTGCCATTGTGGATGCGAGAGGTGGGGTCTGTTTGCTACGTGCGAGGAGAGTATCACTCCTGTCTATCGCTTTCGTAGAGAACAAGGCACGCTGCTCCTGCTGCTGCTGAGACGAGCCGGTGCATTTAGAGAAAGATCGAGATACACCATCGCTCGACCTCTGGGAGAGTAGATCGAACGCTGGTTTGGTGGACCAAGAACGACCACCGACAGAAGCCGCCGATTTCTTCGTGGCATGGAGAAGAATCATGGCGGACATGATTCGGTCGTTTGTTACTACTTTAGTGAGATCTTTTGCAATCGTTGCGAATCACCAAAGAATCGAGTAAATTGTAAATTGCAATGAGCACCGGACCTCTTTCCACAGATTCGAGACGAAACGAGGTGAAACGCGAGGAGAGAGAGGCATTCAGAAAAGAAACGTCATCCCCACACACCACATCAGATATCTCTAATAGAAGTTGTGAGTCATTCTGTGACGTGGGGTTCTTTTGAGGTGTAGACGGTGGAGGGCGGGAAGGATAGGAGGGGACTCTCGATACTCCATTTCTACAATGGTGGTGGTAGAGCTAAAGCTATTCAACGAATGGAAGCAATGTACCGCGTGTGGTGGATTACCGTCGGATAATAGTAGTAAATTGATGTCATGTGCCAATTGTAATTGTGTGGCATATCACAATGTCAAATGTCAACGAATGAATTGGAAATGCCATAAACGTGAATGCAAAGAATTGACGAATGCCATGCTCCCACTCAAGCAATTAGTACGATGGTGGAGTAATCGTAATTCTAAGGGCCGCTGCTGCGGGTGCTGGTGGGAGCCAGGCAGCGGCTTTGGCATATCTCAAGCAATTTTGATTAGTTGCAATGACAAATGGGAGGAAGGTTATATGAAATGGCAAAACAAAGACTATTTAATCGCAATGGAGGGATTTCAACATTCTTTGCAATCATACAATGTTGCTTGGACATGGAGTGATAAAGCGTCTAGTACCAACGACATAGGAGAGAATGATCTGAATACTACCCTGTCTGTTAATAGAAGTATCACTTTGGCAAAAAGATTATTATTTTGTGCTTATTGCGAAATGGATGGAAATCAAATAGAAAGCGCCAGACAGAGATTGGCACAATGTATCTCAATTTGCATGACCATATTATTTTCTTCTACCAGTCATCCGTTGACTTCATTTGAGTGCAATATACGTACAATTATAAATGATTCATTTATGGAATTAATGCTAAGCATGGAAGAAGTTCCACAGCATCGTTTTATTGCTCGCCATGTTGCGGCATTAGCTATAGCCACGGGTTCCTGTGGTTGGTCTGATCCATATCAAAGACCTGGATTTATGCATGTCGGACTTTCTAGTCATCCACATGTATCGCGAGAGAATCATCCACCATGGTGTCGTGAATTAGAGAACAATTGGAGAGGAGTTCTGAATGATTATAGTCAGTTAAATTCTACTCCTTCAAACTTTTCAAATGTAGGCAGTGGACAACGAGGAAGTGGACATGATGATCATATGGTAGTGTCGGGTGTGAGTTGGAAGGAATACGTATTATTTGGTACAGGTTCAAAGGAAAGTGACAATGACGCTTCTTTCACCAAGCAATTACTGCGAAAACTCCTCCCAGATGCTGTTGAATTAGCAAAGAGAGGTGGAGGGGAGATTATTTATAGTTGTCTTTCACCTCGCACATACATAAAATCACACTGTGGTCCAACGAATTTACGTTGGACGGTACATTTGGGTCTGGTAATTCCGAATTCGTCTGGTCCAGACTGTCAAATAAGAGTGAGAGAAAATTGGTATTCTTGGCAGCCAGGTCATGTACTCCTTTTCGATGATAGTTTTGAACACGAAGTTAGAAATGATACAGATGAAACGCGTGTTGTACTTTTGATTCGGATTTGGCATCCTCAGTTAGCATGCATGGAGAGGAATGAACGAGAGTCTATCCTAGCGAAGGCAATTGCAAAAAAGGAAGAAGAAGTGGCTAAGAGGTATCACCCTCCTATGTAGTAATAGTGCATCATTACAGCAAATTTAAGCAACGCTGAAAATTCTAATCATAAAAGGGAGTTATTCCGGACAAACAAAGGTCCATCAAAGTTTAGATCTTCTTCTCCACTCAGTGGCTGATCCTGATCATCAGTCTTGAACCACCCCTCCCATTCCTGCTCAATTAGTTGCTCAGTTTGAAGGACGTTGGGAATGAATAATGTAGCTGGGATGCCGAACAATATAGGGAATACTATTTCATAAATAATAATGAGACGGGGAAGGTCCTCAAAGTTACAATTTTCACCCACTGTCTTCATACCACTCCACTTGATTATACCTGAGCCGAGTACATTTGTTACAATTAAGCAAAATGACCCCACGCCTGCAGAATAGGCATATCCCGCAGTCTCTAATGATGGCGGTGTGATCTTGGCATAGATGGACGAAAGAGTGATGGAGTAAAGTATCATCACTAGATTTTCGATAGTTGCATGTCCCCAGAAGAAAAGGACTTCATCGGGTAACCCTACAACAACGTTCCACCGCAAGACGATGATGAGATCAACAACCGATCCAAATGAACGAAATAGTATTAAGAAAATGAGTGAGTTCCGAAACCTCCAAGAGCTCATGAATCTTTCGTACAGAATCACAGCTAACAGATGAATGATCGAGCCAACAATTCCAGTGACAGTAATGTAGAATGTATAACTGAAATGTGGAGCTACAATCAATGAAATAAGATCGTTAGACAAAACGAATGGATTCTGTGAAATCACATGAAATAGATACTTGCCAGTGGGTAGACATCCACTATCTGCTGTGTAGAAATAACTTATTGCCGAAGTCATCTTAATTTGACACAAAGTGCCCAACATCAAACCCAACGTTATTCGAAAGAACTTTGCTGGGAAGACAACCTTCGTCAATACTGCCAGAGAAATAAGAATAAACCCAGCAAATATCAACCCAATTGCCAAGTCTGTACATGTCGTTATGACTGAAACAATTGGTGCTGCTAGGCCGGATATAGCTATAGCAATAAATGGCATTTTCTTCTTCTCAAACAATCCACGGTTAAGCAATATTCCGGGAAAAAGCTTTACCATCCCAATTTCATCACTACTATGTTTTTTCTCTGGTAAATATCCACGTACTGTAGGCCAAAACGATGCAAGTGATAGCACGCATGCAATCCAAAGTAAACTTTCAAAGTTACCAGCATCTGACATTGGCCCCACATATGCTTTTGTAATAATTGCACCAACACAACCAATACCGGAACGGAAGGAAATAATACTGGATCCAGTAGTAGGATGATGACGCATAAGTTCAGAGAATGTCCCCTCGGCCAGTATGTCAAGATTGGCCACCTCTAGACACATGGTAAAGAAACATATTATGAACCAATTGGCAAGATGTTGTGCGTCTTCTATCGAATATGATGTAGTAGATCCACCCTTTGATGATGCTATTATAGCCTCTGACACTGATTTTGTTTTATATAAAGTCACTGCCGATAAAGATCCACAAAATCCTATTACTATACTTATCAATGCCAAGTACTTTTTATTATATCCTCTAATATATAATAAATCGCTAGCAATACCAGTAAATGGCTTAAGTGCAAACGCAGATGTCATAACTGTTGTGTACAGTTGCTGTCGAGAGGCATCGATCCCTAATCCCTTAAATAGTGGTAATGTGATAGACCATAGTAATGGCATGACACCTCCGTTGAGTGTAAAATGTTGAACTGTTAGCCAATTTAGGAATTGATATGTAAATGCATTGGATAGACGTGATAGGTATGTATTTATTCCTACTAGAATGGGATTAGTATGACAATGATGTTGTCTCCATAATAACAATAATGATGACGTGTCTGAAGATGCTGATTGTTCGTTGTGTATAATATTACTCTCGTTATTATCATCATCCTCCAGAAGCGGAGTATTCATTGTTGCTTGGTAGTCAGTAATTAATGTTGAGATGGCCATTTCTGTCTCTCCCTCGCCATGATCACGTCCTTCCTCGTTTGATAACAACATTGGATTTTGTAAACGAATTTTACTCCGATGAATCTTAATTCACTCTGAGCAGGAATATAGGTATTATTCAAGGATCTTGGAAGCTCTAGATTCTTTCATTCGTTTGTCAGTGTGAATTTGTTCCCCCCGTTGATCATTAAATCATACAGCTTGATTTACGATTTTTCCGGCGGTCGCATCTCTGGTATGTATCTATCTGCGGGATGCGGAACAGGGTAGAAAAGAGAAGAATCGGGTTCCCGCGCTGCGCTTGACCTAACCCTAACCCTAACTCCTGACATAATCAGATCGATTCCGGATGTTTTTCAATACACACTGGATGGTCTCACATTATTGCCTTAACTCGAGATATGAAGGGACCGTCAGTGTGCAGGTTGGGGCCGAAATGATAAAGGACAGTTGGGCATGAATTCAGCGAACTTCCATATTTTTGTCCCTCGAGTGATTGATCTCCTGATCAACGATGACATTGTAGTCCAAACTGCTTGCTGTGGTGCAGAGTCCTCTCATATCCGTTATACAAACGGTAACATTTATTCAACTGGATGGAACGAGCATGGAAACTTGGCCCTTGGTAACGTTGGCGAGGTCTGTAAGAGAGAGTATTCCACAAAATGGATGGTCTCGTATGGTGCAAGTATGGTAGCTTCACCTTTGAACGCATTGACGAAAGATTCTCTAATTGCAGCTGGTGGTGCTCATTTGATTGCTACATGAAAACCATGATTGAGGAATATATATACGACAAATATGGAAGATTTAGATTTTATGCTGCCTCAATTGTTCTGTTGGATATCAGGGTGGCGTCGCCAGTCAATACATCTAATAGGGGCGCAGTTCGATCATCTTGCTCACCAGGCTCTTCGTTTCCCAGAAGATCCGATCGTTCGGTCTCATTACTGTTGAACCAACCCTCTTTTTCCCAATCAATAAGACACTCTGTCTGCAGCTTATTTGGTATAAGAAACATTGCTGGGACACCAATGACAATGGGAATGATAATCTTTGTAACAATAATAAGAAATGACAGAGCGTCAAAGTTACATTCCTCGCCCATAGTTTTCATTCCACTCAAACGAATAGCCTCCGAACCCATAATGTTAGCCACAAGATTGCAAAACCTAGAAAGCCCCAGGACATACGCTGAGAGGAACGATCGTTGACAAAAATGAGGAAATATGTATGAAGAAATGCGATGCATACAATCGGAAACAATTAATGAATTTACCATATCCTGCTGCCTCCATGCCTGGAGGTGAAATCTTTGCGTAGATCGCAGAAGAAGGAATGTAATGTAGCGTTCCTGTTATGTGCTCAAAGACCGCGGCTCCAAAAATGAAGAAGACTTTATCAGGAATGCCCAATATTGCTATATTCCAACGCTTGATGACAACCAAATCTACTGTGGAAGCGAGTACATTTAAGATTAGAGTGAAAATTAGCACTAACCTGAACTTCCAATTGCCGAACAAGCTCTGATACACTATAACCGTAAGTAGACACATTATCGATCCTAAAACGCCAGTTATGGAAATGTAGTAGGAATAACTGAAGTTGGGTCCTAAAATAAACATCCAATTAATCAGCTGATTTCAAAGTATCTTTGACGAACAATAATAAGCGAGACTTACCATCTGGAACACACGTTTCACTAGCAGTGTAGTAATAGCCTAATGCAGACCCGATGTTGATATTCGATAATTTGGTAATGACGATGGACACAACAATCCAAAAGTACTGAAGTGAAATAATAAAAAGGAATAAAATATTAGTTGTTTGTAAATACTCAACTGACGTAATAAGGCTGTGCCAACTCACACATTTTGGAAAGACAAAATAGGTAGCGCCGCAAAATAAGACAATGAGTACTACAGCAAAACATATACTGCTTGATACGCTGTCGTAGGTGGTAATAACCATTAATGACGGTGCAGATAAACCACAAAGAGTAATCACAAGGAATGCCACTCTTTTACTCTGGAATGTACCCTTGTCAAAAAGTAAAAACTGGCCACATACCGGAACCATACCTGGATCATTCTTGACTCGTTTATTCTCTGGAATCCAACCAAGTAGTGTTGGTAGTAGTGGTATCAAGGATAGAAATAGTACAATCCAATATAAGATGTGGAAATATCCCTTATCAGACAACAGTCCCACGAATGATTGTGCCAGGATACAACCAAGAAAGTACCATCCAGACTTAAAGGATACGAGGGATGAACCCGATTGTGGATGAAGATTAATTAGCTCGGAGTATTTCCCATCTCCTGAGCTACTTAAAGCAGCAGCCTGGTAACTCACAGCGGCAAAGCATAATACGATCCATTCAGCCTCTTTCGCGTTGTTAAGTGTATCTGGAACCAACCAAAGTAAGGAACAACAACCAGCGACTCCAATAATAATACCGATCAATGCAGAGTATCGTTTATTATATCCGCAAATTGGGAATAAGTCACTGGCTACTCCAATTAATGGTTTCATGGCCCAAGGAAGGTTGATCATGCACATGTACATTTGATTTAATGATGCATCAATACCTAGATCTTTAAATAGCGGCAAACTCAGGGCCGTGACGATTCTGTATGATCCCCCAGTGATGAAGCAATAATTGATTGCCAGCCAGCATAGAAATTTGGTTGTAAAGTAGCCAGAGAGATCACTGAAGTATATTTTGGTAGAGCTGTAGGGATTGTGCCATGACGGAGTGTGTTGAGTTGATGATGACATATATGTCGGAGTGTGTTGAGTTGGTGGGGCATCATAATCATAATCGTCGCTAGATGATGATGTGTCTTCCGGAATAAGGAGCGGCGATTGGTCGATGGATGAGTCGAATGGCCCTTGTGATTCATTCATCTTGTTGAACACCTTCTATACAACTATGTTACTCCAGTAAGTAAATAATCCGATGAGGCCTCAGGATATTCGTCAATTGTTGTGAATCGGCATAGTGTTTCGGTGTCGACGGAAATCGTAATCTAAAGTAATCTAGAACAGTATAGATCATTCTTCTGATCATTTTGTGTCACAGGGAAGAGAGTACCTACATACCTAGAGTCTACATAGCTATCAATAATTAATGAAAACTGCTTCGCTCGGGCTTTTGGAGGTGCCGGTGGTACGTGTGAATGCCGGGGGGGATGCCCCCCCGGACCCCCCCTCTATTGGTGACGTCACGG
>Ga0247832_1008053_pt1 | contig 10688 bp, 14 predicted proteins | sample LaCruzMarch2015__10_FD_192407 | JGI IMG/M metagenome (GOLD analysis project Ga0247832, IMG submission 192407) | Freshwater microbial communities from meromictic Lake La Cruz, Castile-La Mancha, Spain - LaCruzMarch2015_4m | ecosystem: Environmental > Aquatic > Freshwater > Lake | place: Spain...
ATTTCAATTATCTATCCTGTGCTCACTACTACTCTCCTGTCTTAGACTGGATCTGGGAAGACACACACAATGATTGGTGATGAAGGAGATCCTGGTCTCATCCCAAGAGCTGTCACGAAGCTCTTCGCGGCAAAGCGTGACATTGAACACAGTGGACACAGCACAGTGCACATCCGAGTTGAGATGCTTGAGATATACAACGAGGAAGTAAGGGATTTGCTTGATGACAACGCTGGTCCTGACGGACAGCTTATCAAACTCAAGCTCAGATCCAACGAAGCGGTCGGGAATATCAAAGTGAATGCCCTTGACAAACGCGAGGTGGAGAGAATCCTCCAATTAGCCCAAGAACGCCGATGTGTCAAGGCGACGAATGTGAATGCCCAATCGTCGCGTTCACATCTACTATTTACTCTCCATTTCGAAATTTCGTTGATCAACGACAATACCAATGAATTGAGGAAGAGTGGCTGTCTTCACATTATCGATCTTGCCGGGAGCGAACGATTAGATAAGAGTGGATCGCAAGGTACACTCCTAACGGAAGCCATTCACATTAACACCTCCTTGTCAGCGCTGGCATTAGTGATTGAAAAACTTCAGGCGAAGAAGTCGGATACTGAACATGTACCATTCCGTGATTCCAAGCTAACGTATCTACTACGCGATTCCCTTGGAGGAGATTCGAAGACGTTGGCGATTGTATGCTGCAGTCCTCATCCTGCCCACTTCAATGAGAGTTTGAATTCCATAAGATTCGCAGCCAAGGCAAGTAAAGTAGAATTGAAGGAGGCAAACACATTTTATGTGTAGAAAAAAGAAGTGTATGTGTAGGCTGCCTATATACTGGAGTGACCTGACCTACTGTAGCCAAATGAATTATACGGAAACATAGTATATTATTAAGACTTTACACGTAGACATCTACACAGAAACTAATCACCACTACTTTGTCATGTAAAAATATAACAGATATCACACCATTCATGATACGCATTCTTTTTTGTATCACTGTTAAAGAGTAATTCCATACTTACTTACTCCTGCACTTTTAGCCTGCTCTTGCTCCTCTACCCTTTCAGTCTGGGTCTGAATAGCTCCTTGCTGTAGCACGTGTCCCTTCGTACCAAAGGAACTAATATTGAACCGTTTCACTGACAAGTAAAACTCTTTCTGCATTTCAGTCGTCATGATCCAGTAATCCTTATCAACATTCTCCGATAATACAAATTCGTCATAATTCACTACGACATGTACACGTGATTCACGAGTATGTTTAATGGCCTTTTTAATCCCATCTTTGATGGCATGTACATCATCAAGAGTGTTAACCTGCAATCCACGGAAATGTAAGAACAAGGTATTGTTCGTGGCATCATAATTGGCACGTCCAAAGATCAATTCTTTGGTAATTACATCCCGTTCGGGAGCATGCAATGGCTTTAATCCTGGTAATACATGTCGTCCCCATTCCTCATTGATGATTTCTGCCATGGCAATACCAAGCAGTTGAAATCGCGCGGGCTCCAGTCGTGTCGCGCAAAAAAAAAGAAGTGACCGTGGAGTCGTTTTGGACACAGCGTCCGAAGGCCCGGACAGTTTGTTTGTCCAAATAGTGACAGTGTTTGTCCAAATAGTGACAAAAAATACTCTACAAAAGTGACGTTTAGATTTCTTTTACTATTTTTTGCTTATTACGAGAAGCGCGACTCATTTCTCCCTTCCGGTTCGTGGATTGTCCTCTTTTGGCTTCCCGCTGAGACGCTGAGTTTAAAACGACTCCGTGCATTCCGCGGTGTGGCGCACCGTCGATGCCACAGCCGTTGGTGCCACTGCCGTTGGTGGCACTGCCGTCTTTGCCACAGCCGTCGGAATGCTCGGTAATCGAACGACATTGTGTGGCAACAAAATAGAGATAGTGTGAAATATCGATATCGTTTCTTTAATGAATAGGAAGAGAGCGAGCGAGTGTGTGTACCACTCGTGTTGGGAACATGTGCGTTATACGCGAGAGACTTTATAGTTCGAGGTATCAATGTCGCATATATATATCAATATTATATATATTGGATATTCCGACGGATATAAGGGCATTTATTTAGAACGACTAAAGCGTCGGAGATTTAATACTTATATTAACGTGAGAGAACTTTTGAAATGCCAAGTAGAAATGTGTTGAACGTGGTACCGTGCTTAATAATTCACAGAGGGGAAGTATGTGATGACATTTTACCTTAGATGGGGGGCGTCACGGGGGAAGAAGGCTCAGCTTAGTGTAATACAAGTGTGGACCCTGGGATTATTTTGCAACACGAGGATATATCCTATGTGGATTATTTTTGAAGTGATGAATCGCTTCGTATCTAGTACTGTAATCCAAACAAACAAACAAACAAACAAACACGGGGGGTCGTATGGCAAATGAACAGTATCGGTATGTCGATGATAGATCAGCCACTGCCGAATGGGAACGAAAACGCGATCATGAATCACGTAACGATTTGTCATAGGCAGCACCCAATGTACATTCATTCCGAGATTATGGCAGTGCAAGGGCGTACTTCACCACGAATGAAACTATGATATTAAAAGTCCTTAGTGGTGAGCATCAGGAGAATCAGCGGGAGGGCACAGAGTGGTATAAACAGTGGGAGGCATGGGCAAAGGAACAATGGGACAATGCACAGCGGGAAGCGAATAGAGCGCATGAAGAATTTCAGCGTCAGCAGCAGCAACAAAGGGGCCAGCCAACAATCATCAATATCAGCAGTCACAACGACAACAGACGCAGGGAAGAAGACAATACAAACAAGCATCGAAGGACGACGATTATAAATGGGACTTTGATGTTAATGATCCATGGTCGGTTCTAGGCATACTACGCAATTCGTCGAAAGAAGAAGTTTCAAAGACATTTCGAAGAGAGATGCTCAAGCATCATCCCGACTTGCAATTGCAAAATTCGGAGGCAGAAAAAAGGAGAGCAAATGAACAATCGAAGATTCTGTCAGATGCATATAGAAAGATTAAGGCTGGATATGCTAAAAGATGATATTAACAATTTACTCAAGGGTACAATACCATGCCCATTTCGTGTCTCAAAACTCCGTGTACATTCTGTATGATAGCACAACTACCTCATTTATCTGATCACATCAACCCAACATGATTTTTGCCACGTCGCCCGGAAAGTAATACTTCACAACTTTCTCAAACCTTGGCTTCTGTGACTCGTCGACTTCAGGCAGACTAGGCTCATTGACGATGAGCCCAATCGAGTGAAGTTGCATCAAACGAAGATGGTTCAAAATCTTATCGAAGCAGTACGGACTGTGTTCAATCAGCAAGCCCTTATCAAGCTTCTCAATCTCCTTCAATAGTAGAGCCAACGTCCCCACTCGTTCAATGCCCATCATCTTCAATGAATCAAGACTTAATGCAAGTAGCTCTTCACCTGTGATTTTTTTCTCATACAAAGTGACAGACACCTCCTCTGGAAGGCTGTGAATACTTTTCGCCCAAGTACTCACCTCATCCGGCGTCCATTCCTTCACACGTGGAGAATTGCAACCCTGCTCTGTCCACTTGGAATCATTGAACTGTTGAGCCAACACAGAATCATCAACGGTGCACAATGTGCATCGCTTTGTAGTCATTACAGTGCCACTAACATTGAGCACAACGAGATCCTTAGCATCCCCGGTTGCAAACTTGTCAACAAAAGTCTGTTCGTCCGTGAAGCCTTCTTCAAGATGCAGCATTTCGGACTCAGCTTGAAGGAGACATGCTTGCTTGGCATTGATGGCTTTATTCATGTCATCTGTGAACCTGATGACCTCTTTAACGGCCTGGGTTGCAGGTTTGGTTGGAATTCTGTTTGAGTAAGTATTCCTAATAGGAGTCGACGACTTAGCGACTTGGAACACTTCCATCTCTTTGATAGTACAACTTCCATCAGGTAGTGGCCCTCGATCATAACTACGTCCTGGACAAAGGCGAACATTTGATCCATCCACATACATGTCACAACCATTACCACCAAATATTGGGCCAAAACTGATGTCACAGTTGCTATGGCAGATGGCACTTTTATCATTTGCATTCTTCAACTTCATCTTGCCCGGAGACGAAATACGGACGCCTGAAAGTGCAAACAAGAAGGCCTTGTTGGCCCTAGTAGAGCCTGCGGTGCTCGACCATGCAGTGTTGGAATATCCGCCAATGACTTTACCGCACGTTGTTTCGATGACAGTAAGAGTACAGCCTTTGTTGTCGCACTTGGAATGGAATGCTTCTACCGTTTTCCCATCTCGAGTTCCTCGATAAAGGAGACTGAATTCCCCATCCTGATCATCTTCCTCTAGCCACTCATGAAGTGTGACAAAGTCTCCCTCATCCTTGATGATGATGCTATCCGGAAGTGAGGGGGAGCACTCAGGCCCAAGGCCAAATAATTCAAGTTGGTGGTTGAGAATAATCTTGTGCTCATTATCAACATTGGGAGGACTCGGAGGACTGTCCTCGGATGAAATTGTCATCTCATTTAGATAATCGACAATGGCCTGGAAGCAAGTAGGATCAACGTCAAGAAAGATTCGGCCGTGGCAATCTCGCATCACTTTCTTATCCCAACGTCCACTGAACAAGGCCGCCATCCGACTTCCTTGTATTTGTGTCAACGTAGATCGCTTTGCAACAACAGTCTTACCTCCAGCATTGATTTCAATAAGATGGTCATCAGCAGCATCTAGATTTCCATGAGCCTGAGCAAATTCATGCTTCTTGCGGTCCAACTCGAGCAAACGCTCATTGAGCACAGTCTCTCTTTTATCGAGTGTCGAAATCTCGTTGTCCAAATCTTGCACTTGACTATCACGGGCCGTTTTGATGCGTTTGTTAGATGCACTGAGCTCATCCATGTTCTCAATATCACCTTGCTTCAACAGCAATTATGGTCGCTTCAATTAGGTAGGCCGGTGTGATCTGAAAATTTCACAAGTATTTCACCTGAAAATTTCACGTTTCTTCAATCATGGCCATGAATGAAAACAAATCCGCATGTTTCCCTAACCACTCTTCCTTTGTAGACGTGCATTGATATCGACTGCTGATATTATGTCATTGAATGTATCTACTACTGATGATGGATTATCAGTGTCATTATCTCGTAAGCCTCTTGCCAATGCCGCAGGCATATTGGTCATACTGCGCCTTCGCGGACGCGGTATCGTCCCCATCGAGTGGACGAAAGGGGCTCCTCCGATAAATGCCAGCATGACGCGACCTCTGCGGCGGGATTTTTTTGGTGTTTCAACCGCATTCAGCTTACTTATGCCGGTGAAAGTATTTAATTAAGCCAGCACAATAAGTAATTAGTATTAGACCCAATGAACTCTTAAAGGTTTTCGTTAAGTGCATGACGTGGCTTAAATACTTTTTCTAGTTTTTTACGTTCGCGAACGTCCCCGCCCGAACGACGTTCGCGGTCTGTCCCCCCCTCCCACGCCTACACCACACCATTCAGAGCCCTGCGACCTACCGTGCTGGCTGGCCGACGATAATGAATCACACCAACTGCCGAATGCTAGAGCCGCGCCTGCGACCTTCCGTGCTGGCCGACAATAATGAATCATACCAACGGCCGAATGCTAGGTCTGTGTGCTGCAGGGGGTATCTGTGATTAGATACTTACATCAAATTAATTTATTGGATATTGGTAAATATTCGTGACGTACAAAGCGTACTCTCGTCATCGCAAAATTATTTATTGTGGCTGTTAGCGCAGTGTCAACTCGCCCCTGGGATTGGAATTTGTGCTGTAACACGCTGACCTTTCATTTGTATCCTTGCGATGCATTAAACCAGAAGGTTGAGACGACACCTTCCATACAGCGCAAACAGCCAAGACGACAGTAATTTGCGACGTACGCAAATGGGTGTTAATAAGGGTGCTGAAACTCTTTACCATCTGACAAACCTCACGAGGATTGATGTTGCTGCCATAGCTCGGGGTATGCTTGAAAAAATGAGAAGAGACGCTGTAGACCCAGCCTTACTCATGGAAATGCCCACCATTGACTGCGATAGAACAACGTATGCTACGTCGTAGCAAGTAAACGCCTATCAGAAACCAAGTCGAGTGCAGTTGCACAATTCTATCAATCGTGGTCCGAGTATGGAGTCATTATCAGCCCTGTCGTTGACGGTGATGAGCGTCCAAGGTGCAAGCAAGCTGCCTGCTGCAGTTGATGGTGCCTTACTGGTGGGGGGATGTTGCGTATACATTCAATGTATCATAGCAATGTGAGATTCTACTCCATCATCAACGCAGGACAAGTTAGCCCAAGCTCATCTCCATCTACCTGCACTAATAGACGACTGAAACATGCTGGGGGGGATGCCGATGATGGAGCTGGATTACAACGTGCTCTATGTGGTAATACAGCTTGGCGAATCCCCAATTGTGTGCAAGTACCTATAAAAGTGGATTATCGCTCCCTCGCGGATTGCACATCGATAAAACGACGAATGAATTGCTGTTGGTGGAACGTTACGGTGGTATTGAGCTCAGTGGGGGATATCTCTATGCATCAACACAATCATGTATACCCACTGCCGGTCAGCTTACATATTCGAATGCCAACATGGTGGTGGTAATTGATGGGATGGAAATGGGCGGTCACCCCACACAGACTCTTGCCTTTGATTCGTCTGGCGCATGGCTATATGTGAGCATTGGATCTGAAAACAATGTCGATGGCGACAGTAGTCGAGCGCGTATCCGTCGATTCAATATTGCCAATTGGAATTCGTCATCCATGTTAATGGTGAATTCTTCGCCGGTGGTCTGCGCAATGAAGTTGATTTGGCATTTGATTCATTTGGCGATCTATGGGGAGTAGAGAATGGAGCGGATATGATTTCTGACAATTATCCATCCGAGGAAATGAATCGTTTCCACGTCAACCAAACGTTGGGTAAGCACTATGGTTACCCCTATTGTTTTAGCGAATATTGTCTTCCCATTGCCAGTGGCGGGTCAAGTGTGAAGGGGGCAAATATAATTTGGGCATACGACACGGCATACGACACTGCAATGTGGCCCGACAAAACGAATAAATGGTGAGAGAATACAGTCCAGGCCGCCTTGTCCATCCCAATTCATCTTCCCCAAACTCATCACATCACAATCATTATTATGCATCTCCCACCATTCACTTCCCCTAGTAGCAATAGTGATCTATTGCTACTACCTTTGCATGAGTAGTAGTAGCAGTACTAGGAAGCTTGAGGTCATATTTATCCACCAGTCGCAAGTATCAATAGAGACCGAGTGGAGGTATAAACCGTGCGTAAACTCAACGATTCCATCGACTCTTCACCAGAGCTCCTTTTAATGAGCACGAAAAGAATTTAGTAGTGTAGGTGGCAGTACGGAGTGTCCGCCCGTTATCAATCCTCTTGATCCAATTCATCAATGAAACATTATCACCGGCAATTGCTCTCATTTCAGCAAAGGCACTATTCAATTCTTCATCTGAAAGAAATTTATACAAGACTTTGTTCTTCAATTCTTTGAACCTGGCCTTATCCTTCTTGTTTGATATTACATTTGCCTTCACATCGCCATTTTCGCTATCATGCCGGGTATCTTCAATATGGTGTTGATCATGTGATCGAGCTACCTCTGACCAGGAAGAACCACCATCTGTAGCGAGCGTGGCGCCAGGTGCATTAAGTTCAAGGGCAGCAAGCATCTGCTCCATTGAATCGATCTCTTCCTCGCGTACTTGGCATATTCCACCAGGTGCTGTACGTCCAAAACAATCTATCACAACGGGTGGACCAGTCTTAAAACTAAATTTGGTGGCATTGTGCGTAGTGTCCATAAATACTCCATCAACACCGTAGACTCTAGCATTTAGCACCTCCAATGGATGTTGTGCATACCATCCTAGCAACATCCCCGTATCATTGGCTGTCAAGGTAACAAATTTACCATGAACACCAAGTTTGACGCACACTTGCCTTAACTTCAACCCTCCTGCATAAAAGATGCACAATCACTCACTCTCATTTGCACCCCATGCCGTGTCACGTCCCTTCGGCATCACACAATGCAACAAGCTTTTTGATAATGTAATTCCATGGTGATCCAACAACATGTTCGTTGCAAAATCAGCTCTTGCCCTATTCTTCCCTAAGGTATGGAGTAAATTTATTTTGGTGGGAGTTAGTTGTTTTTCATGTGTGATGGTGTTGATTTGAGCTACCTGTCGTACATCTGTTGATACTAGTAAGTGATTGGATGTTTCTGGGAGCTTGAATTCCCTGACTTCCAAGTGAGGCGGTTCATCATCATCTTTCTTATCCTGCAACAAGAACCGAATCTTAAATCCGCAGCAGCCTTCGTCAGTGTCGTCCATGTCCCGTTTTGTCTTGCTGCAGCTCCCGCAAGCGTAGTAGAATCGTCTGTGTGGAAATAGTTCTTTGGTGCTATCATCTTTATTTTTGTGAGCACCGGTTGGTTTCACCAAAAGCTGTATGCCGTAAGGTGCCGTGATTGACCGTAATAAACTTTTCTAACGCAGCTTCCCCGCACGTAAACTTATAGATCCCACGACAAAGCACCGAATTGCTCAGATACTACGAGTCGGGTAACAACTTGTTTTTTCTCTCCTAGCGACTTCCTAGCGACTTCCCAGCGACTTCGCAATTCCGGTATTAATTCCATTATTCCCGGGATCTTATCATTCAATACCGGGATTCAATCAAGCCCAACTAAACTGTTTTCTCAAGGGCAGTACTGCTCAGAAGTTGCTAGGAAGTCGCTAGGAAGTCGCTAGGAGAGAAAAAAACAAGTTGTTACCCGACTCGTAGTATCACACGACTAACTGCTTTTCACTCGTGCTTGTTACAGCGCCAACGTCAGCAGCGTTGCTTGGCGACAAACCTCCACCACTGGCTACTACGGCACCACCAACTGCAGCAGCCGCAGACTCCATAGCAGCGTCGCTTGGCGGGGACACACCCCCACCACTGGCTAGTAAGGCACCATCAACTACTGCAGCATCCGCAGACTCCATCCTGGGCGAGCGAGTGCGTCTTTCAGCGCGTGGGAGGGGGACAGACCGCGAACGTCGTTCGGGCGGGGAGAGGGCAGTACACACACTGAAAGTGGCAAAAATATTTGCGGAACCTCTCCAGGACCCGCCAGGAGTTATGGCGCCAATTGGGTCTTGTGGGAGGAATTTGAAGGTAGACCATCATCAGTGATGGTCGTCGAGCTCACAATCATGATTTTGTGAGCTTGACAACAACGGCTACTTGTACTGCATACGGCGTGTTAGTGTGTAGGGCTACCTCTTAATCAAGTATTAAGAGAGTAGAGCGCACCCCTCCATGAGCACTTGGACAGGCAAGAATAAATTTTGTCCCACCCTAACCCTTACCCATGAGAGATATGATTTATTCTACGTTCTACGTGGGGTATTAATATTTCGGTGTGGTCACCGGAATGGACGACAATTCGAAACTGGTAGTGTGCAAGATCGACGAAGTGTGGACAGGACGTCGAGCACTTTAAACTGGACGAGCATGAAATATCCGTCGTCTGGGCCGACCCACCCTGTTTCTGTCTCGGTAGTTTTTACTCAGTGTTCCTCCAGAGGTTGATGTATCTTCGAGGAATAGGATAGCCTCCACTCTCACTAACGTCATGAGTTAGATTGGAGAGAGATTAGCGGTTCGGGATGAACCTACCCCACCTTACACTTTGATTGTGTGATCGGCTACTGAGAGGACGATGTCTCAGCTAGCTTTTGATTTTTGTGGTATTTTGAGTGTCATGCCGAGACGATGCAATATATCCAAATGAAAGGCTATGCAAACAATCCGACGACACAGATCAATTAAATAGATACTAATAACTAATAATTGAGCTTGGTTAAGAATAAAATTTAGTTTAACCGATACTCCTACAAACCATCCTTAGACTGTTTTTTTTGCCTCTTTTGGATAGGGTACCGTCAGTGTCGATTTTCTCCAGCTGTGGTGGACGTATGCCCTCAACCCAGCACATCGCCGCGTCGCCCATGGTGTCAGGGTCACGGCGATGTGCTGGGTTGAGGGCATACGTCCACCATGAGATACGGACCACGCGGCGCGACGCCTGGCCCGGGGGCAATCGCAGTTGGCGGATTTTGGCGGGAGCCGATTTCCCGCTCGATCGAGTCTCTCTCCGCGGAGCACTGCCGTCCGAACAGATTGCCGGAGATCGTCACCGTCGCGGAGAGGACGCCCAATTATGAATTGGACGTCAGTTCTGCAATCAGTGAAATGATCGGAAAGGGCGGCGCCGGGGATATGTCCTGCATAGCTGATTGCTTGGATGGGTTTTCAATGCAGGGTGATGCCGCGCACGAGGAGGATGACAACGATGATGACGACGATTTTGTGTTGATATGATATACATCGCATCAATTGCCGTTGAGCCCCACAGTAAGACATTTAAATATTTGTGCTTAAAGACTTGTACGGCTCCCAAGGATGGGTGTAAGTGTATTTGGGGTACGGCGACAACATGTCATCAGCAAACAGGTCTCTCAATTGTGCCAACATATGTTCAACAACAGGAATGCTCCAACCATTTCCCACTAAATGCTTGCAATACTGCTCTTCTGTATAAA
>Ga0247832_1008056_pt1 | contig 10685 bp, 8 predicted proteins | sample LaCruzMarch2015__10_FD_192407 | JGI IMG/M metagenome (GOLD analysis project Ga0247832, IMG submission 192407) | Freshwater microbial communities from meromictic Lake La Cruz, Castile-La Mancha, Spain - LaCruzMarch2015_4m | ecosystem: Environmental > Aquatic > Freshwater > Lake | place: Spain...
TAATTTAATGTAATTTAATGTAATTTAATGTAATTTAATGTAATTTAATGTAATTTAATGTAATTTAATGTAATTTAATGTAATTTAATGTAATTTAATGTAATTTAAAAATATAATTTATAAATATAAATATAAATATATAAATAACGATGTATTCATTTCACTACGATAAAGAACAGGTGTATTATACAAATTCACCCCCGGGTGAACAGCTCGGTATCTACATCAACATTTTTGAAGATAATTTAAATTTGAGTAATATTATTAGTTCATTAGACTTTATTAATTTAAATATAATATTTTGTATTTTTTTAATGTCTTGTATGCTATCCCTGTTAATTAATGTTAATAAAGAAAAGTATAAAAAGTACGTTGTAGTTAATACAGTCGAACCAAAGTTAATTCAAGGTAAAATTATTACATAATTATATATAAAATCTATTTAAAGCTACAATTTATATAGTAAATATAGTACTACATGACTTCTGTAGTAGAGATTACAAAGGAATATTCTCCAAAACTAGAAAACGGAGATTTGATAGATAAAACTTTACCAGAAATTAAAAAAGAAACCAAGTGTAAAATTATGTGTCCCTGTAAAAACAGCGAGTATAAACTTACACATGGATCTATAATGAAACATTTTGAGTCTGAAGTACATAAGAACTGGTTAAAGAAACAAAAAGATAATCATGTTAAAACATATGGACATTTCTCTTCTATGAGTGAAATTATTAATTCTGTTCTTAAAGAAAATCGTGAATTAAAAAAGCAATGCAGCATTCAAGCTGCACAAATTAAAGAATATGAAAAAATTTTAACAGAAATGGTGCAAAAAATAAATATTAGCGAATTTACTTTATAGATTTATTTTTTTTTAAATTAAATATATTTAATATTATATTATATAATGTCTATGTCTGTTCCTGAAGGATTTAAAATACCACCTGAATTAAGTATACCACCTAAACGTGGATATTACGAAGAATTTGATTGGACCTTGAACCCTAGAAATTATATTTCACGATTAGAATTATCCTATAAAATCTATAAAAAAATAAATAATTCAGAACCACCACCTTTGACTTCTGAAGAACTAGAAATTATGTTTCCAGACGAATATAGAGAAGTCAAAGAATCATTAAAAAACCAATCACCTGAGGCTCAAGAATACTATCTTTTTCAAGTTCTATGGGCTCATTGGGTTGAGAACCCAATTCCAAGACCTATTCTTTTGGAAGAAACAATTGATAGCGGAGAATATGACTATATTGTAAACGATATGTTTCAAGAAGCATTTGTTAAGGGAGACTTTGACGTGTATAAGAAACTATTAAAAGATTTTCAAATAGCCCAAAAAAAATCCTTTAAAATAGCGGAATCGTGGAACCTTGAAAACGGCGATGAATTAAAAAACTTAATGAATTTAGATGATAATGAACTAAACATTTGGATTCACACTTATCATAAAAATTTTGATTATTGTACTACTAAGTCAAATTTAAAACTATATGGTAGAATATACGATCCTGCATTTGAAAATTCATACTATACCAGACTCGCATGGTATGCAGATTCTTCTATACACCCTTACAATGTTGTTCTAGATGAGCTCCAGATGTCTGAAAGGAATAAGGTTTTAGCCACCGCCGCTTTAAAGCTTGGTATGAGTTTAAAACAATATAAATATTCTTGGGGTCGGTTTGCATCTTCCAAAAGTTCTATTAAAACCAAATTTATAGATTTTGATGGAACTCCTTGGGAACCCGGTATTGAACATTATACAAGAAAAATACGAGGCATCACTGACAACGGAGATAGGGTTAGAACAGGATATGTATGGCCAAACGCAAATGTGCAATACGAAATACTGGCAAAAACTATTGACTCGTTTTTTGATAACAATGCTCTTAATAAACAAAATAAAATAAGATATTCAGCCCTTCAAGACCAATTAGAAAAATTGCAGAATCAAATAGAGTTTGTTGACGATAGTTCTTTTACCGTTACAACTATTTGTAACATAACATCTACATATCAGACTGACAATCCATATGATATAAATAACGAAGATGAACTAGAACTGTTAAAGAAAATCAACGAAGCTAACAGATTGAACGAATTGACTATTCAAGATGTGCAAAATTTAATCTCATCTGGCTGTGGTAGAGATCTGAGTGGCAATTGTAAACTGCCTTGTGTAAAAGATGTAAGCAACATTTGTGTAAAACCTATTACACAAAATTGTACAACAGATTTAAGTGGCAATTGTAAACTGCCTTGTATATACGATATAAGTAAAAAAAAATGTGTAAATCCCTCTTCTACAAATAAATCTTTAATAAAAACTATAACTGATACATGGAATAAATACAAAATTTTACTAATTATTTTTATTGTATTTTTAGTTTTATTATTATTAATTAATCCACTAATTTCTATTTTAGTTCTAATTTTATCAATATTATTTTTTTTTATAGCAGATCAAGAGTATATAGACGCGGTGATGGCTATTTTGGATAAAATAACGAACATTTTAAATAAAGTAACGGCTAATCCAAAAAAGAAAAGTCCTACTACACAGATTTGTACAAAAGATTCAAGCGGCAAATGCTCTCCTGGTTGTAAAATAGATTCAAGCGGTAATTGTGTAAAAACTGTTTTATAAATAATTATTAATTCATATTTCTCAGTATAGTTTTATATATAACATTAAATTTACCGTTATGGTCATCATCTCTCCATCTTACATGATTTAATGCAGTGTGAGTTAATTCATGCGCTATTAAATTTTTTAGATATTTAATAGGTTGTAGTTTACCGTTTTTTCTTAAAGTTAAAAATATTATTCTATACTCGGCTCTTAAATTTTTATCCGGACCGATATTTTCAAATTTTGTTAAGCGTACATTTTTAGGTTTATTTAAACCTTCAAATTTAATCTTATTTTGATACTCTTTAAGTTGCATTTCTTGTAAATAAAATTTGGTTGTTAATAAAAGTTCTATTTCCGGGGTTATCATTTCGTTTTCAATTATAGATTCAAAACATCTTTTAATTAAATTAGATATGCGTCTTAATAAAAGAGAAGCTTTAAAATAATCTGGATATCTTAAAACTAAGAATCCATTGCTAAATATATAATTTGTATATTCATCAAAATCCCATAGTTCTGAATTATCATAACTCATTTAATATTTACTATTTATTAATAATTATATAAAATAATATTTACACTTTCATCTTTCTGTTTTATAGCTTTAATTGTTTGTTTTTTTATTTTTTTAGCTTGTGTGCTTTTTTTAGCTTGTGTAAAATTTTTAGCTTGTGGGCTTTTTTTTGTATTCATGGGTTTATATGTAATTGTTCTACCAAGGTTATAATTACATCTGTAATTATTTTTAATGTATTTTTTATTTTTAATGTATTTTTTATTTTTAATGTATTTTTTATTTTGAATGTATTTTTTATTTTGAATGTATTTTTTATTTTCTAAATAAATTTTAAAGGGTATAACAGTTGCTATTTTTGGTATCAACCCAGATGCCGTTGGAAATGTATTTATTATAAAAGGGAATTCTTTTACACGTTTATCTTTTTTTAAAATTTTACAATAAAATTTATCTACAATCACTATATTTGTAGTTATTTCTCCCATTTTAACCAATTTTAATAAAACTCCAAAACTTTTTGGACAGTTTTTAAGAAGATAAACAGTTTTCATTAATACAATTATTAATTATAAAAATTTTTTAAAAGATTAAATATATTTTATAATTATAATAATGTCTGAAGAAGATTTCGATTTTCAAGTTGAAGACGATTATGAAGACGACGATTATGAAGAGAACGAATATGAAGACGAAGACAACGAATACGAAGACAACGAAGATTACGATCCATTTCTTGAAAAACAAGACGACGATCCGTCGCTTACAAATCAACCTCAATTAACTTTAGAAGAATCACAAGAAGCTAAACGTGATTTTCATATTTTACCAGATAAAGCTGCAAGTCTTGAAAGTTATATTGATTTTTTATCAGAATCTATATCAAGAGGAAGTATATCTCAAACTGAATTTGATAGTGAAATACTTAAAACAAATTACTATTTAGATTTGATAACTAAAAAATATAATATAATGAGTGAAGAAAAACAAAAAATAATAGAAGATGCTAGAAGTTTGAGAAAAGAAGCAATTGATGCTTATACAATAGGTGCAATTTCAGAAGAAAAATTCAACGAAGTATATACAAACGCTATAAGAACAGAATATTCAATTTTAAAGAGTTCTGAAATAGGGGAAGGAGAAAAAGGAAATACTTATGATATCGATTTATCCAAAGATTTGACTATCATTGAAAAATTAGAAAAATTAGAAAAAAATGAAGAACGACAAATTAAAAAAATAGCTAAAGAACATTCTATAAAATTTCCAAAAATACCACGTGGGAAAACAGTGTCCGAAGTTGAAAAATATTACGATAATAAAATTTTAGGAAAACAACAACCAATCGATCTTATTATAGAAACTTATTTATCACAATACAAGGAAGCCAAAAAAATTGTAGATTATTATACAACATCTTTTGAAGTGTCTAAAATAGTTTGGAATGCTACGCTTGGAACGCCTAGATTTGAATTCAAACTAGTTCCTTCGATAAGAAGTGATATAGAACAGATTAGAAGAGAAGACAATATAAATCAACTTCTAAATCCGCAAGAAATGGCCAGTGTTAATAAATTAAGTGAATTAAAATCCATGATGAGAAAAATGTCTAAAGAAGAATTGATTAAATGTGCAGACATTCAGATTTATGAATTACTTACATTTATAGAAAGACTTCGCACAAATAAACAATATGCATTCAGATTTAAAACTAAACCAGGGTTAATAGATATAGAACCTCAGATAGAATCAGACAACGAAGTTTACGGACTACCTAGAGATAAATTTTTAATTGGATATGAATATACACGACCGAATATATATTCTATAGATTCTAATACTGGCACTATACAATTAAACGAAGTTGGTAACGTTGGAATTCTTGCTTTAAAAAATGGTAGAAATCCGTTAAGTACTATAGTAAAAAGTGAAACGGGTACAGACCCCGATGTAAATGTAAATGTAAATACAGACGAAGAAAATTTAAATTTAGACGATTATGATATTATTGTACCATTTCAAGACGAACTTTATTCACAATTACAAACAAAGGATGCAACGTATACTGATATAGTTGAAGTATGGGAAATACATTTAAATTTTATAAATGGTTCAAACAAAGTACTTAGATATTTATCGTTTGAAGATTTTTTATTAGTTTTTAAACGATTTTTGATTAAAACTACAAAAGATTTAAGGCAAGTAGGTGAAGAAGAATTATATAATTTATTAACCAAAAGGAGTGAAATTAAGTATCCTCGGCTAAAACCCAGAATTGCTCCGTTTTTACTTAGTCAAAGAAAAGAAAAATCATATGAAGAACAAAGATACGAATATTACTCAAATCTCTCTAAAAAACCTGAACCTGCTAATACTGGGGATTCTTTTGTAAAAAATATAGAACTAAGTGAACCAATGCCTGTTAAAAAAAGTATTAAAAAAGAAGAAGAAGGTCCTGATATTAAAATTTTTTTAGATAAAATTATGCAAATAGAATATTATTTACTTTTTAAAGCGGATAAACAAAAAACTTTACCAACTTCTCAACTTTCTAGTAAGGAATTACTTGAAGATAGCGACAAAATATTTAAAATGCGAGAGTTCGGAATAGCAAAATTAATTAATTACATTACTGAGACAGATCCGGGTACAGAAGAATTAATTAAATCTATAGAAAGTGATATTTTTAATTTTTCTAGTAAAAATTATGAATTTAATATTAAAAAAGTAATATTTGTTTTTGATAATTTTCCAGAAAAAATGAAAGATGTAATTTTAGGTAAATCTTCAATCATGGAACTATTAGTATACGAAACTCCAGACAATGTTGTAACAGAAAATTTTGGCGTTGTAAAGACTGATGAAGATAAAAAAAGAAAAATAGATGAGTTATTATCCTGGAATCCAAACACCGTTAATTACGACAATTATAAAGATGAACTTGAATCTATTGAGCATGATTTTAAAGTTTTTAAAAAATCTCATCCAGAACTTAAAAGTATACAAATTAGTCAAATTATGGCGGAATATGGAGAAAAAATTCAATGGAATAAGTCTTTAGTTAATTATGCAAAACTAGAAGTTCCTATGGGTATGATAGAATTAAATTTTAGACTTCGTTTTTTATTAAGAAATAGAAACAGATTACCTTCTAGAAGAATATTCAAATTAGCTACAATTTCTAATAGAGTAGAAAGACAGGAACAGTTAGAAAGAACCTTTGGTGTATGTAAAGTTAAAAATTATAAAAAGCTGTCTTTACATACTGAAAGAATAATTTATTCTTTATCAAAAACTCCAGAAGATTATATGTATTATATTTATGTAATTAACGGCAAATTTAAACTTATTTGCCAAAGTCTAGTATTGTTAGAAGAAAATTCTTTAATAAGTGAATATGAAATGGTGTCAATTCTTATAAAATTTATTATCAATAATGGAGATTTCACTGAAAAAGATATAAACAGATTAAACGAATTAACTCGCGAAATTACTCAAGAAAATATAAATTTGTACATAGATTACTTAGAAAAATTTGAACTAAAAGCTCAGGAGGCTTATAGAATTTCTCAAATAGATTCTGATGAAATAACCAGAAAAGATCTAGCTTTATATTTAGACGCTAGTAGAATTTCTCAAAGCGACTCAGAAGAATCTGCTCGACTTCAATTAATTTATCTTAATGAAAATAAGTATGTACCACCAGTTGTTTATACATCTTTGCCAGACGATTCTTCTATCAAACAGTACTTTATTGTAAATGGGCAATATATATGTGGAGGATTTTATCCGCCTTTTAAAAGATTGGACGAAAATTTAGTTTCACATGAAAATTATACAAGAGAAGACTTAATTCAGCTTGCTGGTTTTTTTTCATTAAGTATAAAAAGTGAAGAATCTAATTATGAAATATACACAAAAATTAAAGAAATTATTAGAGAAAAAAAATCTACACCGCGCTTAGAAATTAAATTAGATAGAATTAGAACACCCGATACAGATAAGTTTGAATATAAAACATCTGATTATCTTAAAATTCCAATTAAGTCGATTATGTACGTTATTAGACCTAGATATTTAGTAGCACCACCTGGAGAAGTTTATAATGTAATTTTGGATAAAACTAATTTATACGGAGTTCCTTTTAAATTCAACAATGGAACTCCTGTGTATAGTTCAAAATTAAAATCGCTAGTTGAAAACAAATTTATTATAATTGAAGGTCCAAGTATTTACGAAGACACGCTTGATTGTAATTTTTTAAAAAGCAATTATTACATTTTAATTGAATATACAGATCAACGCGGAGTTAAAATATTTTTTAAAGAAGGTGTAGCAGAAAAAAAAAAAAATAAAAAACAACCTGGATATTCAGCGTGTGATAGATTTAAAAATAAAGTTGAATGCGACGATCCAAATTCATATTCTTTAGAAATCAAGGGTAAAAAATATAAATGTAAATGGGAAAAAATAGTTCCAGTAACTAGGAGTGGTGTCGCCCCCACGGGGGGGCGATGTGTAATTTTTGATGACACGACCCTTTTTGAAGATTTTGCAGATTTCGACATTAACAAAGTTGTATTTTTAGAAACTTATAAACAGCAAAACTGGGAGATAGCCATACAAAAATCTTTAAAATATATCGAAGATACTATAATATCTGAAAAGTTATCTATGAGTGATATAGAACTCTTAAAAAGAAAACAAAAAATTAAACTTTATAACTATTATAAAAGATTATATAATCATGTGTTTCCAAAAGAAGCGGGTGAAACTAAATCAACTCCCGTAACAGAAGCTGTTCACGACGAATCTATATTTTCTAGATTTGAAGACATACTTAAACCAAGTAATTTACCTACTAAAAAAAATACTGAATTGCAAGATGGATATACTAAATTTACTATATATAAATATAAGAATACCGAAAATGTATCAGATGTTGATCAGGTAATTTTAGACCAAACTTATAATACATATAAAGACGGAATCTTTTTAACTATTAAACCATATTCATTTAATATTGAAAAAAATACATACAACTGTAGACTAGAAGATAATAGAACTATTGAGTTAAGAAAAGAACAAATATATAAAGTTGATGGTAATGTTTTAAAAGTTGTACCAATATTTTGCTTAGTTAAAAAAGAAGACTTTCCATTTTTAGAGAATAGAAAGGGTTATTTTTGGAATTATTTAGAAATACTAAGCAACAGACGATACGACCAAAACGGAGAACCTGAGATAGTTTCTAGAGAAATAGTGTCCATACGATACGATGTACCTACAAATTTTATAGAACCTACTGAAAACTTAAACGGTTATCCAGTAATTACTAGGGAAGATATATTCGAAGCAATGTATAAAACTGCATTTGATACTCTTTCAAACTCAGTTAATCAATTTGTATATACGACTACAATTTCTTTTAATGCAACGCGGGAAGCAAAAAAGTTCGCAGTAATAAATAGGATAGATATAAGAAAAATAGTTAAAATTGGAATTATCGGAATAGAAGATATACAAAAACTGACTGAAGTTAATTACACTATTAATACTATTACTCCTCAACAAATTCTTGATATAATGAGTAAAGCTATAGAAGCTAATGATATTAATACTATTTCTACTTATTATTTAGTAGCGGTAAAAGCTGAAATTGATAAAGAAATTTTAAAATCTGCTAAAAAAATTATAGATTCTTATAAAAAATCTGGAATTTCAGAATTAGAATTAGAATCAAAATTAGAATCAAAATTAGAATCAGAAGTTACTGAAGACGTAAAACCAATTAAGCTTTTAGATAAACCCGTTGTAAGTTATGTAATTCAAAGAGGTGGCAAACAAAGAGAAGAAGTTGAAGAATAATTTTTACGTTTTATATCTTATTTGTTTTTCTTTTATTAACGTAAATGGTAAACACGCTTACGTTAATTTTTCATAAAGATTGCAAGGCATCAACAGATTTATTTTTAAGTGCTGCAAAATTACAAGATTATGAAATTGAATATATAGATATAGCTACAGATAAATTTGAAACAGATATTATAATCGATGTTGTTCCTCTTATAATTATAGACAATAAAGAATCAGGCATCTATAAAGGAAAAGCAGCATTCGATAAAATTCAAGAATTAATAGAAAACCCAATTAAAAAACCACCTGTAAATAGTCTTAAATACGGTAGCGTTAATACATTTGTTGAAGATGTAAAAGATAAAAATCAGAAGATAGATTTAGAGTCAAAACGAAAAGTGCGGTAATAATTTATAATTAAAAATATTTAAATATACCAAATGGATCAACAGTTTCCAGATTTTGCTAAGATAATGAAAATAGCACAACAGGTAGCAAGCAAAATAGACCCCCCTCCAGAATTGAAAAGTGGACGAGTATTAACAGAGGAAGAAATGAATAGAGCTATATCTTCTCTTACAAAATCCGTTACAGAGGCTGTTACTCCAGATATGTTTGAAAGTGTTAATAAGAAGACATATAATAACAAACCAACCAAAAAAATGGGAAAAAATGAATTAGTTCTTAAAAAAGAAAATTCAAAAATTTCTTTTGGAACAGAAACAATTCCAGAAGAAGATGAGGTTGTATCTGAAAAAGATACACGACATACCAAATCTTCAAAGAAAGAGGGTAAAAAAAGAGTTGTAGAAATAGAGTCCGACGGTTCAGACGATTTGGATAACGGTTCTCAAAGAACAAATGATATGTCTTTTACATTATCTGTGAAACTAGAGGAACTATATAACGGAACTAGAAAAAAATTAGCTATTAGACGTCAAAAAATAGGAGATAACGGCAACTATATAGAAGATAAGAAAAAACTAGCTATTAAGATAGAACCGGGTATGCATGAAGATCAAGTAATCAGATTTAATAGATTAGCCGATGAAAAGGTAGGTTATGAAACGGGTGATGTAGTTGTAAGTCTAGATGTTGAAGAACATCCTTATTTTATGCGAGACGGAAATAATCTTCTAATAGAAAAAGAAATATCACTAGCCGAGTCTTACAACCCAATTGTGTATATAGAACATCTCAACGGTAAGACCCTAAAAGTAATTGGGGAACCGCTTAATGTATTTAGCGATGAAGATACAATGCTTAAAAAAGTTCCGGGATGTGGTATGCCTATTATTGGAGAAAAAAATAAATTTGGAGATTTATTTATTAAATTTAAGTGCGTAAATAAAACTGTAATTACCCCAGATATTATAGAAGTTTTAAATAAACTATTTCCTCCACTAGTTGTAATTCCAGATGTAAAAGAATCCGATTTAATAGAGAAAAAACTAGAAAATGTAACAGAATCAGATTTGGAATTTTTTGACTCAGATACGGACGAGTATGACTCCGAAGAAGAATTTTCAGATTCGGATTCAGATTGCGATTCTGAAGAATCTGAATAAAAAGTAAATGTAATGTTAAAAAGTAAATGTAATGTTAAAAAAGTAATGTAATATAAAAAGTAAATATATTTTAAAATTAAATAAAATGAGT
>Ga0247832_1008059_pt1 | contig 10683 bp, 16 predicted proteins | sample LaCruzMarch2015__10_FD_192407 | JGI IMG/M metagenome (GOLD analysis project Ga0247832, IMG submission 192407) | Freshwater microbial communities from meromictic Lake La Cruz, Castile-La Mancha, Spain - LaCruzMarch2015_4m | ecosystem: Environmental > Aquatic > Freshwater > Lake | place: Spain...
ATTCTTAAGTTTGGCGGAGCTGCAAAGCGAGCTACAGAAACTTTTGGAGCAAAATTAGATGACCTCAAAATCAGTGCAGGTGAGGCACAAGAAAATCTAGGCCAAGGGTTTATTACTGCCGCAGAAATTATTATGGGTAGCAGTAATTCTACAGATGTCTTTGGTGCAAAGCTTGAATTATTGGGATTAAATGGGGGTTACATCCTAATTGCTTTAGCAGACAAAGTTAATAAAATACAGGAAAGTTTTAGTGGCTTAAGTAAAAAAATTAGCAGTGACCCAATTTTAAAATTCTTTTTCGGCACAACTAAATCTATCCCAGTATTAGGCGGCTGGATTGAGGGCTTTAGGGGCTTAGCAGAGGATGGTAAAAAGATTGAAGAAAGCTCTAAAAAAATTGTTGAACAAACAGAGGAACAAAAAGCCGCTGCCGCAAAACTAGCCGCCTTACAAGCTAAGTTTGATAAGTTTGCCGCCGCCGCATTAGATAAATCAAAAAAACTTACTAAAGAGAAAGCTGCTCAAGCTGCACTAGATAAGAAAAAGGCAGAGCTTGAGTCTATGTTTGACATAGATAAGATCAACCTTCAAGCGGCCTTGAGCCGTAAGTTATCAGCTGAGGATGAGCTGCGTGTAAAGATATTACAAAAATTAGCAGACGGCACAAAAAATGCTGTTGATGAAGCTCAAAAATATGCAGATGTCTTAAAGGTTATTGAGGATGGTCAGATTACAACGGCGGAAGTTGCAATGTTAGCTAAAAAATGGGGTATGACTACTGTTGAAGTTTTACTCTACTTACAACAATTGTTTGCAGCTAATGACCAGCTACGCAAAATGCTTGATTTAATGGATGAATTGAGCAAGAAAAAATTTACTTTACCAACTGTACAAGCTGATTTTTCTCAAATAAGTCCTAAAATACAACAACAAATTTTGTCAGGTGCAGACCCAATTGCAGCCGGAGAGCAAGTCAGATTGGATCTAAAAAAAGAATTGGGCAAAATGGATCCAACTGGATCCGGTGCAGCGGCTTCTGGTAGATTAACTGCTGAAGCAATTGCTTATTATCAAAATCTTTTAGATATACCACGCATGGCAGATGGCGGCATTGTTAATAAACCTACAATGGCAATGATTGGTGAGGCTGGAGCTGAGGCTGTGATCCCACTTGATCGCATGGGTAGCATGGGTACCAAGGTAGTAGTAAATGTGCAAGGCTCTGTAATTTCTGAGGGTCAATTGCAATCTGTTATCCAAGATGTTTTGTATAACTTAAACCGCACCGGTGCAGTCACCCAGTTAGCAAACCTAGGTAGATAATGCCGGCGGCAGTATTTAAAGCGGAGATTGATTTCAGCAACGGAGCAAGTTTTGATCCGGCTCTTGTACTAGATGACCCTGCAACACCTTTAGACGCAGCTGTACTTGGTACAGCTGCGGCAGACATTGTAGATATAACAGCTTTTGTAACCCAGTGCTACATAAGGCGTGCCTTTAATAGATCATCTGACTCATTTATTGGCGGCAGTGCAAAGATAGTATTTGTAGATCAAACAGGTACTTTTAACCCTGCTAATACTGGATCACCTCTGTATGGCAAAATTAAACCTATGCGTAAGATCCGCATGACCGCATCTTTTAACAGTGTCAATTACAGCCTAGGATCTTTCTATGTGCAAGAGTGGAATTACAAAAGCCCTAGCGGATTTGACCCTGCCTATGTAACACTTAATTGTGTTGATGGTTTTCAGCTGCTAAACCTGACCACCTTGACTACAGTCAGCGGTGGCACTGCCGGACAAACTACAGCTGCAAGAGTCACAAGTTTGCTTGACTCTGGAGATTGGCCGGGCGGTATGAGGGACATATCTACAACATCTACTACTACAGTGCAAGCCGATAGCGGCAATTCAAGATCTTTGCTTGCATCTTTACAAGAGATTGAACAAACAGAAACCGGGGCTTTATATGTAGATCAAAGAGGCTTTGTTAAGTTTATGTCAAGGTCAGACATTATTACTGCCTCTGGAGCTGCTCTTACAAAATTCTCAGATGTCAATGGATCAGGTGATATAACCTATCAAAATGTTGAGTTTGATATATCTGACTTTCAGATGATTAACAAAGTTACTGTTACGCCTGCCGGATTGACAGCGCAAACGGCTAGTGACACAGCAAGCATTGATGATTATTTCCAACATAGCCGGGTTAGATCTGGCATTATGCAGACTGAGGCAGATGCTTTACAACAAGCTCAAATGATTATTGCCTCACGCAAAGAGCAAGGTGTTAATATACAGCTCAACTCTTTGACTGTAGATGCCTATAGTCAAGATGATGCTGCAAGGACTACGGCAGCTTTAGAGCTTGACATTTTCAACCCTATTGAGGTTACTCAAACCTTACCTGCCGGCAATGTAGTCAGTGACAGTGTTATAGCAGGGGTGCAGTATCAAATCACCCCTAATTCTTTTCTTGTAACATTTTCATGTGCTCAACCCTTTGCCGTAGGTTTTTTGCTAGACTCGGCTGTGGATGGTTTATTAGATGAAGATATTTTAAGCTACTAGGAGATACATGGCAAAGCAATCTTTTGTTACGGGACAAGTCCTTACCGCTCAACAAGTCAATGATCTACAAACCAATGACTTTAATCAAACTGTAAGTGCAAAGACGGCTAGTTATACTCTTGTTGCGGCAGACAAAGGCACACGCATTACTATGAGTAGTACCAGTGCTACAACAATTACAGTTAATACAGGTTTGTTTGCGGCAGGTGATACATTATTTATCCAAAATCTAAATACAGGCGTGTGCAGTATTACCGCCGGCACTGCAACTGTAGATACTTCTGCATCTTTAGCCTTGGCTCAACATGAAGGCGGCACTTTATATTTTACATCTGCCGGAGTATCTACTTTTTTCAAGGCGGCTGGGGCGGCGGCTTCAAGCGGTGGTATGACTGTAATTACCTCTGGCTCATTATCTACCACATCAGTTTCAATCAGTGGATTTTCAGGTTACAATTCTCTATTATTAGAAATCAATAATCCAGTTGTAGATGTTTCTAGTCAAATGGCTTTTCGTTTTAACAATAACTCAGGCGGTGTATATTCCCAAGCAGGAATGTCGCCACTTACTAATACTATTTTAAATGGTGGCCCAACTAGCACAGCAAGGGCTGGTTTTGCTACATACAATTTATCTACGACTGCAGATAATACAAGTGTTTTCATTTCAGTTAATGATTATGATTCAACTGTATATAAAAATATAAATATGGGAACTGCTAACGGCTCAGATGCTATTTTTGGAAATGTAAGATTTAACGATACAACTGCTATAACAAGCATACAAATAACCACAAGCGGTGGCACTTCTAATTTTACTGGTGGCACTTACGTACTATATGGAGTCAAATAATGAAACCACAAGTAAAAATTGTTAATTGCGAAACTGGCGAAGAAATAATTAGAGATGCAACTGCCGCAGAAATAGCCCAGATGGAAACAGATGCCGCTAACTATGCAGCCGAACAAGCCGAAGCCGAAGCAAAAGCGCAAGCCAAAGCCGCAGCCGAAGGTAAACTAGCAGCACTAGGTTTAACTACTGATGACCTTCGGGCTTTAGGTTTATAGCACAATCTTGGGGAAGTGTGTAATGGATGGCAAGAATTATTGAGCTGACAAGCCCTAATGGATGGCCGGCTAGTGAAGACCGCAAAGCTATAGGCATACAATCTTTTGCTATACGCGGCACATCATTAAAGATTGCGTGTGCCAAAGATGTAGCACCAATACTTGTTGCCTTTTGTAAAGAGTTTCATGAGCTTGTAGAGCCTATTGATCAAGGTCAATTAGATGACTGGGGTTATGCCTTTAGGATGACTAGAGGATCAGATAAAGTATTGAGCAATCACTCATCCGGCACAGCTGTAGATTTAAACGCTACAAAACACCCTCTAGGTAAGTCAAATACATTTACAAAAGAGCAAACAAATACTATACAATTGCTTTTAGTTAAGTATGGCTTAGCTTGGGGCGGTAATTACAAAAAGCGTAAGGATGAGATGCATTTTGAAATAGCCATGACTAAAAATCAAGTACAAAATAAAATTCAACAGTTAGGAATAAAATGAAACTAAGTGCAAAACAAAAAGCAATTGTTAAATCTTATCTACGCAGTATAGCCGCTGCCACTGTCACTACAGTCTTGGCATTAGTCGCTGACATACGCCCTGAGTTAAGTATTCTTGCCGGCGCATTAGTCGCACCTTTGGCAAGGTATTTTGATCCTACAGATAAAAATTTTGGCATCAACAGCTAATGAGTCCTAATGATTGGGCAGCCTTATCGGTATCACTTTTAACAATTGTAGGCTCTTTGGTTGCCTCAGTCAGATGGTTAGTAAATCATTACTTGTCAGAACTAATAGATGACCAAAATGGTGGTCATAATTTACAAGGCCGGGTTGTACGCATTGAGCAAAAATTAGACACGCTCTATGAGATCCTAATAACTAAACAATAAACCCCTTACCCTTTGGCTATGAAAAGCTGCGTGATAGTCCCAACTAGAGGCAGACCTGAAAACATGGCTAGACTTGCCGCATCTTTTGTTAGCACAAACGCATCTTTAGATCTGTATGCTGTTATAGATAATGATGATCCAAAATGGGATGAGTATGCAAAAAATGATGACTACAAGTGCCTACCTTCGGAGAATAAAACAGGTGGCTGTGCGCACGCTCTTAATGATGCTGCAAGGCTTTTACTTGATTACAGTCGCTTCCCTCTTTATGATCTGTACATTTTCATGGGTGATGATCACCTGCCTAGATCGCTGGATTGGGACAAGGCTTTTGAAAAAGCGTTATTAGGTAAGACCGGCATTGCCTATGGTGATGATCTTTTGCAAGGTCAAAACCTGCCTACAGCTTTTGCAATGACTAGAGATATTGTTGATGAGCTAAGGGGCATAACTTTCCCCGGTTGCAAACATTTGTATTTTGATAACTTTGTAAAACAATTAGGAATAGATCTTGACTGTTTAGTTTATCTGCCAGATGTGATCATTGAACACTTGCACCCGGCAGCTGGGAAAGCTGAGATGGATGAAGGCTATGCAAGAGTTAATCAGGTCAAATGGTATGAGGAAGATCTATTAACCTTGCAGACATACTTAAGATCTACAGAGTATGCAGATCTTGTTTATGCTCTAAAATGAGGACAAGATTAAGGCCTTTGCACACAGATGTTGAGCTGCAAGATATTTATGCAAAACCTCACAACCATACACAATTTAAAGATCACATAATAAGAGTGCAAAAAAGTATTGAGTTATTAAAAGAGTATTCTACTTACAATTCTATTGCTGATTTATCAGCTGGGGATGCAACAATAATTAACTCATTAGATGCGCAAGAAAAATACATTGGTGATTATGCACCTGGCTATAAATTAACTGGACATATTGATAACACAATAAATAGTGTGCCAGATGTTGATTTGTTTATCTGTTCAGAAACTTTAGAGCACTTAGATGATCCTGAAACTACATTAAAAGCTATAAGAGCTAAAACTAAATATTTATTTATTAGCACACCAAAAGGTGAAAGTGACACTAACAATAATGAGCATTATTGGGGTTGGGATAATCAGGATGTAAAAGATATGTTATTAAATGCAGGTTTTAATCCTGTAGTTTATTTTTTACTTGAGCTAAAAAAAGACTACCACTATGATTATCAAATGTGGATATGTAAATGAAAGTCCTAATTACCGGCTCACATGGCTTTGTAGGCAGAGCTTTCAGGCGAGCCTTGCCTTATGCACAATTGACTTTAGTAGATCTAAAAAATGGTACAGATTGCCGAGATTTTTTTAAACTAGAAACAAAAAAGTATGATCTTGTAATACACCTTGCAGCTATTGTAGGTGGTAGGCAACAGATAGAAAATCAGCCTTTAAGTTTAGCTGTAGATCTTGCTATTGATGCTGAGTTTGCCAATTGGTGCATGGTTACAGAGCAGCCTTATGTAGTTTATTTTAGCTCATCCGCTGCCTATCCAACAGAGCTACAAACCTTAAATAAAAAACATAAGCTCAAAGAAAAAGATTTGAACTTTAAAAAAATTGGCGCACCTGACATGAGCTATGGATGGGCTAAATTAACAGGTGAAATGTTAATGAGCTACCTGCGTGAGATGGGTACACAGGTCTTAATACTTAGACCGTTTAGTGGCTACGGCACTGATCAAGATATGACCTACCCTTTTCCATCTATTATGCAGAGAGCAATACTCAATTCAAATCCATTTGATATATGGGGGCGTGCAACTACAACTAGGGACTTTATACACATTGATGATGTGGTAGATGCTGTGGTCACAATGGCTCAAAACAATTGCAATCAGACAGTCAATCTTTGTACAGGCAGGCCTACTACCTTTCTTGAGCTGTCACAGATAGCCTTAAAAACCCTTGGGATTACAAAGATGCCAAGGTTTAACATACTGGCAGATAAGCCGGCAGGTGTGGCATATCGCGTAGGTGATCCCACAATGATGAGTGATTACTACACACCAAAAATTAGTTTAGAGGAAGGTGTCCACAGGGCTATATCCGGTGTTTTATGATTTATGATTAGGCCATGGCAACTAAACGCAAAAGCAAAAAGGTAGCAAAGCGTAGGCGTACAACTAAAGAAACGCCTTTAACAAAGCTTGATTTTTGGGCTATTGCAGCTAATGAAGTTTATATGGCTTGCCGTAAAGCTGGTATGGATGAAGGTACAGCTCTAGCTTTTGCAATGGATCGGTCATCTTATCCGGACTGGATTGTGGATAGAGAAGATCCAGTGCGTAAGCCATGGGATGATGATGAGGAATTAGATTAAGCGCGACAAGTCTTTTAACGCACGCTACTTAATTTGTAGTGATCTTCAGGTGCCATTTCAATTTGATGAGGCAATTGTCAATCTAAAAAAGCTAGTAAATACTTTTAAATTTGATTTAGTCTTAAATGTAGGTGATGAGCTTGACCTAAATACAATCTCAAAATACAGTCAAGGCAAAGCTGAGTCATTTCAACAAACATTAAATGCTGACAGAGATCTTTGTAAAGATATTTTATATGATCTTAAAACAGATGTAGTTTCTAGGTCTAATCATGGTGATCGGTTATTTAGTGCAGTGAGTCAGATACCGGGCTTGATGGCTTTACCAGAGCTGCAATATGAAAAATTTATGGGTTATGATGATCTTGGCATTTTCTTTGCGAAAAAACCTTATGAGATACCCGGTACTGACTTTGTACTCTGTCATGGTGATGAGGGCAACCTTTCTAGGGTAGGCGGTTCAAGCGCGTTGAATATTGCAAAAAGGTGGGGGAAATCTTGTATTGCAGGGCACTCGCACAGGATGGGCTACACATGCCACTCAGAGGCCTTTAATGGCCGATTACAGAGGGTTTTAGTAGGTATAGAGGTAGGACATACATGCAACATCTCTAAGATGCGCTATCTGGCCAAGGGCGGCTATTATGCCAATTGGCAAGCCGGGGCTGTAATTATGACTATCAAGCGTGGTAACCCTAGCTTTGAGATGATCCGCTTCAACACAGACGGCAGCTTCACCGCGCTAGGAAAAGCCTTTGGGTAATTGCATTTGTCAGTGGGCTATGCTTTAATTGCTTTTGTAAATCCATTTGAAGGGATGGGAAAATGAACGCTACAGAGTATGCACAAAAGGGCTGGTATGTATTGCCACTTAAAAAACAATCTAAAGAGCCTGCAAGATTTTTACGCCATGGTTATTTAGATGCAACATTAGATCAAGAAAAAATTGATCAGTGGTTTGCAGATCAAGAGCTAAACATTGGTCTTGGTATATCACAATCTAGTTTGGTTGTATTAGATTTTGATTTTAGAAATGCTTGCAAAGATCCTAAATTTTATGAGTTATTGGATCGCTGTTTCAGATGCAATACACATGTAGTAGCCACACATGATGGTTACCACATATATTTCTATGTGCCAAAGCCTATGCAATTCAAGGGCAAACTAATATCAGGCATAGATATAAAACACAAAGGTTATGTAGTCCTACCACCATCAATACATCCAAGTGGTACACCATACAAAATAGTAAATGATGTAGCACCGGTAGATCTACCAGAGGACTTGATGAAATTGATGACATGGTAATTGTTAAATATGACAAGGTAAGTGGTGCGTATGTTGATAGCAAACGCACACACTTTGTAAAGGCTTCTTTGATCAGGGCATACGCTCATAAATCTATGGGTGCATCTCAGGTCAGAGGTAGGCTCTCATCTGCAATGGTTGAGGGTTATTGGTTAGATAAGTTCAAGGAAGCGGTGAAATATGAACTCTGAAATGTATGGATGGGCAATCACAATAATTTTGTTTGCTTTAGTAGCACTGTTACTAACAGTGACATGGATTGTAGCTGTAGAAAATGGCTATGACAAAGGATTTAAGAGTGGTTACAAACGCGGTCTAAATGACATGAAGCAATCAAATGTCAAAGTGCATAAGATGACAATTACTAATCATCCGACACTAAGACAAAAGATGCTTGAAGCTGACAATGAATATTTAATGGACAGAGTAGTAAGCCTTTGGGATAAGGAGATGAAATGATAGATCTTACACAATATGAAGATGCAGCCACCTTAAACAGATGGTTTCTAAATAACTATCCGCTTGGCCGGATTGACTTACAGCTTGTAGAAATCAATCTTGATAAAGGCATTGTTGTGTTTAAGGGCAGTTTGTACAGAGATAGCAATGATGCAAACCCGGCTGTGACCAATTATGCCAAGGGTGAAAGAGATGATTACCCTGCACACATGCGTAAGTGGTATCTGGAAGATACTGCTACAAGCTGTATTGCGAGATGCCTGACATTGCTCAAGGGATCAAACAAGACTGCACCTAAAGAGTCAATGGCTAGAGCTACAAACTGGTCAGTAGAGCCAAAGGCAGATCTTGACAAAGAGCTGTTGCAAGTCAATCCTGTAGAAACCTTGACCCGAGAAGTAGAAAATTTAAGAGATCTGCGCTGTGAGGGTGGTGAGCGTATGGTTTATAAAGCCGGCATCTCTAAAACTACAAACAAACCCTTTGCCGGCTATGTCTGTGTTTGTGGTCAAAAATGTCCACCTGTTTGGGGTACAGCTAAATCAGATGGCACCTTTGTATTCAAGGAGTCAGTCAATGGGTGACATGGAGATGATTGATCAGCATGGGGTTAAAGCAAAATTTACAGACAATGGTGTAGAGCTTGAGATAGTCAAATGGACTGACCGCTGTGTGTCTTGTAATGATCCTAGGTTATTGCGAGAAGGCAACAGAAAAGTTTGTGCCTTTTGTGGGTGTAGGCAATGACCTTTGACTATCACAAGGCTATGGCTGAGGGTCATGGCTACAACAATTATGTAGCTAGTCTGCTCAGGTCTTTTGGTGTCCCTAATGTTGATGTGCCTGAGTTTAGTATTGCAACCACGCATGACAAGATTGCAGACAAAACTAAAAATGAGAAAGACATAGTTGTTGATCAGCTTGTATTAGAGGTCAAGAGTAGGGCTATAAGCTTTGATGGTGCAGATGACTTTCCTCATGCATTAGTCTTGGTAGATACTGTTTATGGCTTTGATCAAAAGATAATTAAACCTTTTGCATATGTCTATTTAAGTCAAATATCTAAGGGTGTCTTTGCTATACCGGTATCAACAAGGGAATTCTGGACAATGGCTACTATTTATGATCATGCCAGACAAATTGAAGTTGAGTGTTACTTTGTATCAAAGCGACATTGCAGGCCGTTTATAGAGCTTGTAGATATACTTTTAGAAAGGGCGCATGAGCGAGCCGGTGAGATGCAATAAGTGTGGCAGTTGGATCATGAGGGATGACCCTTGTATGACCTGTCGGATGCTAGATGCAGCTAAACACGCAATCAATAGATAACTTGCAAAGGAAGGGCAGCCATGTTAAGTTTCAATCGCTTTGTTGGGGGCTTACACTGGAACTCAGTCATACCGAGTGTCAGACGCTCTTACCTACCTCATGTTATTACATGGGGGGGTAGGGGGGGCTTTCCTAAAAATCTAGTCGCCCAAGCGTCAATGTTTGTAATAATAATAAACCTAATAAATATAACTCCAGTCTTTGCTAAACAAGACACAAAAATTTATCAAATGGAATACCTGCGACAATTAGAATACAGTGCAGATCAATATGATTGTTTAACACCACTTATCACAATGGAGAGCCGCTGGAATTTAAGAGCTGTTAATGGCTCACATTATGGATTACCACAAGGCCGATCAAAATTCTTATCTACAGCTGATCATAAGGCACAAATAACTTGGCACATTAAATACCTTAAACACAGGTATGGCACTGATAGGTTTGGTGTTGCAAACGCCTGTGGTGCATGGGCGCATTGGCTTATGAAGGGATGGCATTGAAAGATACAGAGAAAATTACAATTGGTATCTGCTCACCGGGTTATGTAGTAACAGACTTTCTCACAAGCTTATTAGATGTAGCTAGATCTCAAAAGCAATTGGGTCAATTTATATCATTGCAAGGATCAGGTGTTATTAGTCGCTTACGCAATCAGGTAGTTGCAACCTTTATGGAAAAGACTAAA
>Ga0247832_1008064_pt1 | contig 10677 bp, 19 predicted proteins | sample LaCruzMarch2015__10_FD_192407 | JGI IMG/M metagenome (GOLD analysis project Ga0247832, IMG submission 192407) | Freshwater microbial communities from meromictic Lake La Cruz, Castile-La Mancha, Spain - LaCruzMarch2015_4m | ecosystem: Environmental > Aquatic > Freshwater > Lake | place: Spain...
ATGAGGGGGAAACTTTCCCCCTCTCGTTTTAAGCAAAGGGGTAGGGAGAAGAATGGGCAAGCTTCCCCGAGAGGAATCTGGAGGGTAGCGAGCCGTCTTCTCCCAAGGGGGAAACTTTCCCCCTCTCGTTTTAAGCAAAGGGGTATGAGGGGGAAACTTTCCCCCTCTCGTTTTAAGCAAAGGGGTAGGGAGAAGAATGGGCAAGCTTCCCCGAGAGGAATCTGGAGGGTAGCGAGCCGTCTTCTCCCAAGGGGGAAACTTTCCCCCTCTCATTTTAAGCAAGGGGGTATGAGGGGGAAACTTTCCCCCTCTCGTTTTAAGCAAAGGGGGTATGAGGGGGAAACTTTCCCCCTCTCATTTTAAGCAAGGGGGTATGAGGGGGAAACTTTCCCCCTCTCGTTTTAAGCAAAGGGGTATGAGGGGGAAACTTTCCCCCTCTCGTTTTAAGCAAAGGGGTATGAGGGGGAAACTTTCCCCCTCTCGTTTTAAGCAAGGGGTCTGGGGACTCCCCAGGCAGGGGGGGATTGTAGGGGGCGGCACGCCCCCCCACGGGGTTCAAAGGGGTGTCCCCTTTGCCCACAAGAGCGAAATTTACGATCTGCAAGACCATCGTAAGATGGCCAACCCTTTTAAGGGTGGTCGAATAATTTCGCTATAGTGGGTTATAACGAAATTCAGTATAGGCCCATTGAGGGCTGGATTTCGTTTTGGGGATTTTAGTCCGAGGGGACTCGGGATTTTGGGGGGGTTTATGGGACGTTTGGGGATTGGGCTTGGGAGATTGGGGGATTGGGCTTGGGAGATTTGGGGAAGGGGATTTTAGGGAGATTTTAGGGGATTTTTTGGGATTTTAGGGGGTGGAGCGGGGTAGGAAAGAGAAAAGAGACGCTTTGACTTTTTTATTTGGAGGGGTGGTGGGAGCGTTTGAGAGGGGCTCTTTTTTGGGGGGGTTTATGGGAAGGTTGAGGAGGATTTTTAGGTAAAAGAGAAGGGTAGAGGACAAGTCAAAAGAGAAAGCTATCTATAGAGCACACATTTATAATAGGAAGGGGTAAGCGGAGAGTGATATTTTTGCAATAAACTGTTAGGATTTGCAAAAATATGTAAGGGAGGAGGGACTAAGGAGGAGGGTGTGGCCCACCTTTAAGCAGACTTGAAGCAGACTTGAAGCAGACTTTAAGCAGACTTTAAGCAGACTTTAAGCAGACTTGAAGCAGACTTGAAGACGAAGAGCAGGAATATTTCTAAAAAGGGAGAGGCGGAGGTCGAAAAAAGGCAGGAAACTAACAGGTTTGAAATTTGACTGGGATGGTTTGGATGATTTTTCAACGACTTACGAGGAATTTTATGGGTGGGGTAGGGGAGTTTTTGTTTAAGATTTTGGAGAGTTTTGGGGGAGTTTTGGGGGGAGTTTTGGGTAGAGTTGGGTATGCTACAGGTAGAGATAAAGGGAGAAGGCAGGACAAAAATTTTGTCGAAAGATGGTGGGAAAGGAGTGGGGAAAAGGCGAGAGATGGGCGAATGGAAAGAAATAAAGAGAGCAAAAGAGGACAGAGGATTGAGGAATGGGGTGAGGAATGGAGAGAGTTACTGAGGACGAGAGGTGGGATGAGGTAAAGAAAGTTGGAACAGAGTGAAGGGATTTTGGGAGGGCAGAGGGGAGGTAGAAAAGGGTTAAAGAGTACCGACGGCGGGAGTCGAACCCGCACTTCGTTTTGCGAAAACGGATTTTAAGTCCGTTGCGTCTGCCATTTCGCCACGCCGGTAAAAGATAAAAAGAGAAGGAAAATAAAGATAAAAAGGGAAGGTGAGAGAGTCAAATTTTGTTTGGGATAGGGTTGGATAAGGAGGGGAGATGAGCTTTTTTTGGGAGGGATTCAAGGAATTAAGGGAATAAAAAGAGCGAAGAGAAGTGACTAAACGGATGTCTAAAAGGATGTTTAAAGGAACGTTTAGAGTCTACCTTAATGTCTAAAGTCTATTGGGAAAAGGGGCAAGGGGAGAGGTTAGAAGAGACTTTATGGGGGTGGAAAGGGGTGTGGGAAGGGAAGAGATAGTGAACTTGAGGTCTTTTTTTCAAAGGTGAAAAGGCAGACTCTGAAGGGGGTTTTGATTGATTAACTTTTCATTTTTAGGGGAGGGAGTGGGCAGAGAGGGTTTTTTTTTGGGAAAAAAAGTGGGATGAAGGGTGTATAAGGAGGATGGTTTGGGTTTCTCAATCAAGCGAGTAGGAGGTATTGATTTTGACTTGAGAGGTTGGTTTTGTGGTAGGGATTAGTTACTCCAAGTCCAGTCACAAGTCCATCCATAGTGGTAGTGATCGAGGTAGATTTGATGGTTTGTGGATCCTAAAGGGTAGGGATTTGGAGGGGAGAGGTGGAGGTAAAGGCTGTGAGGGATGGGGCGATTGAGTTCGAAATGGGAGAGGATATCCAGAAGGAGAAGGGGAGTTATTTCGGAGGATAGGGGGTTCTTTTTGAGCCAGGAGAAGAAATTTTCTTTGATTTGGGGTGGATAATTTGACAAGAGCGGGAGGATTTCTTGTAGGGTTTCTCGAAGGGTAAGAGCAGCTAGGCAGGCATCGTCGTATCCGAGAGAAAGAGCTTGGTCTTCTTTGTCTGGCGGTTCTTTTTTCTGATCTTTTGTTTGGAGGGGGGGGAATAAAGAAGAGAACGAGTGGGTAGAATTATTGATGAGCGCGCGTCCATGGATTCCGTTTTTTTGGGAGAAAGAGAGGAGGTAATTGGTGGGGAGAGGGTCGGAGGGATCCTCTTTAAAGGAGAGGAGGAGGGTGCCGGAGGATGTTCTTAGGGAGACAAAAGGGCGAAATCCTACGAAGGCAAGGCCGAGGACCGAGAGGCTCTTTTGTGAGGAGGAGGATGGAATGCAAGAGGAGGAATACCCCCCGTCCCTACACTCCGTTCCTAAGGATTGGGACAGGAAGGAAGCAAAAAAGAGCAGAAAAAAGAGAACGAAAGGCAGGTGAGAAGAGGGGTACATGAGCTTTGAGGTTATGTCTTTTTTTTTACAAGGAGAGAGGCGACTGGTCGAAGATTTCGATCAGTCGCCTCTTTTTTTCATGTTTGGGAGATTGGGATTTTGGAAGAACGGGTGGGGGCGGAGGGATTTGAACCCCCAACCAAGCGGTTATGAGCCGCCTGCTCTGACCCTTGAGCTACGCCCCCTTGGGAAGGTATTTTATTGTATTTATAAAGCGAAAAGGGAGAGGATTTTTATTTTATATTGTATGCATTTTTGTTTTGTTTTTTCCCATAGGGGTGGGTCTTGGAGAGAGAGGTAATTTTTTTTTGGAGGGGGGGAGGGGGTTAGTCACTCCAAGCGCTGTAGTCTCCCTTGTAGAGCCAAGATCCGTCGTCAAGTTGTTGTCCATCGTCACAGGAGAGAGTTTGTCCCCCGACGCCATAGAGCGAGCAGAGGAAGGAAATTCTTGTGAATTTTTCATTGAGCAAGCGTTGTTTTTGTTGGGGGCCTCCATGGTAGTTGCCGAGGAAGGATCCATCGGGTTGTTTGACAGCGAGGACGTGGAAGAGGCGGATGGAGGAATGGATTTGAAATTTTCCCGAGTCGGAGGTACCGCGATCATTGGAGATGCGGGTTGCACTGAATTTCAGGAAGTGCTGGGGGTGGGAGACGACGTGGAGGGGAATGTTATTTATTGTAATCATTTTGAAGGCAATTTTGAAGGCATGAAAGGAAGGGCACGGCAATTGTCATAGGAAGGAGGGGAGTAGGAGGGGGCGGCAGGAGGAGTGACTAATGAATTGGCGAGGAAGAGGAAGAGATCGGAGTTTTGATCGGAGTTTTGGGCTGTGGTCGTGTTCTTTGCGAGAAGGAGTTCACGTTCAAAAGCGGCTAGAAGAGTTTTGGCTGCTTCACAGCCCCCTTTGGCGTAGGTTTGAAGGAGGGGTAGAGAGAGGGAGGGAACCGAGCGGCCGAGAGACTTGCGCATACGCAGGAAGACGTCCCAGTTTTTCGCGTTATAATCTGGATTGTTCCGTTTTGGGTTGAGCGTTCGAGTTGAGAGCGAGGGCTTATTTTGTGGGATGATGAGTTTCATACGCTGGAGAGAAGATTCAAGAAAAGGATGTGGGGGAAACCCCGACATTTTTTTCTTGTTTTATTTTTTTCGGGGTTTTATTTCTTTTTGGAGGGGGAGGGAGAGAGAAAGTTTGAACTGAGAGTCGAATTTTCCACGGGAGTATTTGGAGCAGCAGGCCCCGCAGTCGGCTTGTCCTTGAGGGGGGATTGTGTGCGGGAGAGGGAGGATTTGCAAACCGGGCAGTGGTAGAAGTATTTGCGTTTGAGGGTTCGTTGGGGGAGGGGGATGGAATGGTAGAGATTTTCCCCTGGGATGCCGAGATCTGAGCAGGCTTGTTGCCAGTGGGCACCGTGGTGAGGTTTATCACGGAGGTTGGGGTGACGGAAGTCTGCTAGGAGATGGGCAAGTTCGTGGCGGAGAATGCGGTGGGCGCAGGTGGTTCCGAAATGGAGGAGCGAGGGGTTGAGAACCACGCAATGAAGGGTTGGGTAGGCAAGTCCGGCGCGGGAGCGCAGTTTGTGGTTCCAGAAAACGCGAGTATAGGGAGCTTGTTTTTCTTGGAGTTTGCGGCTGACAAGGGAAAGCAAGGCGTTAGCAAACTCTTCGAGGAGAGGGTCTCTTTGCAGATGTTTGGGAAGCGATTTGACTTTTTTTTGGGCAGTTTTGGCAAAAGTTTTCAGGCAGGGAGAGTATTTGAGAGAAATCATGGTTTAGTTTATCTCGGGGTTTTCTAAACGAAAGCAGGAAACTCCGAGTCTAAAAAGCATGCCGTAGTTTTCTCCGCTTTGTTCGTGATAACCGACTTGCGCCCAGAAGCTGAAGGAGGAAGACCCATTTTGTGGGGTTACTTCGAGGTATTTTTGAGGGGCTTCAAGCGTGAGGAGTTTGCAGGCGAACTGAGGGAAGGCAAGGGTTTTTTCAAGTTGAAGGAGGAGAGCGGCGACGGCTTTGGGTTCGCTGTGGAATTCCTCAGAGAGGGAGCAGGAGGGGGGGGTCCCAAGGCGGGGAGTCCCAAGGCCCTCACGAGCTTCGGCCGTGCCAAGAAAAGTTTCAACCAGTCCCAAGACCTTAGCGTGAAGGTTTGTGGGTTCCTCAGGGGAGCGGGAGAGAGTGGAGGGCGAGGGCGAGGGCGAGTAACGCAAGGTCGAGCGGGAGGGGGTGGGAAGAGGCAGGTCTCCCCCCCCCCCCTCTTGAGGGAAATCTTTGGGGACTAAGGCGGCAAGAATCGAGAACTTATTTTTCTGTAAGTAAGGGCACATAAATAATAAAGGCAAAGAGGATATAAGAACAGGATCAAGAGAGTTTTTTATGGGTATCAAAAGCTTTCTTTATGGGTATCAAAAGCTTTCCTTATGGGTATCAAAAGCTTTCCTTATGGGTATCAAAAGCTTTCCTTATGGGTATCGTGAGGGATTTGTTCCTGTTCCCAAGCGATGGAGCCATAGACTGGGGAGATTTCCCGCCAGAGGGAGGAGTCAATGCTACCGACGCGGGCGATTTTTTGCGTGAAGCGGGTACAAGCTTCGAGTTGGTCTTCTGGGAAGAGGTAAGGGTGTTGAAACCGGTAACCTGCTTGGGAAACGGCATGAGCGACCCAAACTTTTTTGTAGGAGTAGCCCTCGAGGTTGTCATAGGTGACGGCTCTGGGGTCCTTTCCGTTGACCACTTCAAGTAAGAGGGAGTAGGAGTTGAGGATAGGTAAACGAGGAGAGTTCATGGGAGAGTTAAGGAGTGGAAAGGAAGAGGGAAAGGGCAATGAGAAGTAAAGGCAGAAAGCAGAGAATAATAAATTCCATCATAATTTGGCGGGGTTGAAGGGACGGGCGAGGTAAGTTGTACGTGCTTCCCAAGCCAAGTAGGAGGCTTCAAGGTTTTTTGCGCAGGTTTCTTCCTCAGAGGCCCTCCGAGCACGGCAAAGAGCGTCCTCTTGCACCCAAGAGTTGACAGTGGCTGGAGTGGGGATGGTGGGATGAGTCATCATGGCGCTATGTTGGTGTGTTGGTGTGTTGGTGTGTTGGTGTGTTGGATGGAAAACAAAACCAAGATTTTTTGTTTCCTTTAATTTTTGGTTGAGGGATTTTCTCTCTTGGTCTCTACTCACGCTCACGCTCACGCGCACGCGCAGGATGAGGGCAAAGCTCGAGAGCGAAAGCTCTCCTCTTTTTAGAGCGCGCCCCTTTTTTTTTAATTTTCTCCCATAATTAATTTTCTTTGTAATTGCGGGAGAGGATTTTGAAGCTTAGAGGCAAGCGGGAGTGAGGGGCACGAGGGTAGTGAGAGGGGCGCACGACGATTCCTTCGGCTTTGACTCCGGATTTTGGATAGAGGGCGTTGTCTGCGATTTCCTGAAGGTAGGCAAGCGCGGTGGGTTGTGGGAGATGGCGCAGCGAGAGGCCAAGGGGTTGGTTGGGAACGAGGGGGACGCAGGAGAAGCGAGCTTGTTCTCCGAGCGCAAGCATTTGGGGATAAGTGAGGTACTGCCCGTTACTTCCGTCTGGTTGTTTTTGGCAGATTTGAAAAACGAGCAGGGAAATCTCGGAGAGTTTGAGGTTATTTTTTTGAATTCCAGGGCCACAAAGTTCGGCTTGGAGGAATCCGCAAAAGTCTTTGGGCAGAGGGCCTATTTTTCTTGCGGCGTTCCAGAAGGAGCTTTCGCTAGAGTCTTTTTTATTGAGATTTCTTGAACAGACGTCGGTGAGTTCCCCGTTTTGGTAGATGAGAGTGGTGGAGCTTCCATCGCATTTGAGGGTGAGGGTGAGGGGATGGGCTAGAACGGCGGCTACGAGGTCGAGGTCGGAGAGCGCGTTGATTTCGTCGGTTTTAGGCGCGAGGTGGGTAGGGAAGTCACCGAGGGAATCCCCGGCGAGGTGAGCGGGGAGTTCTTTGACGTATTTTTGGATTCCAAGGGCCTCTCCCACATCGGTTCCTACGGGGAGAGGCGCGAGGTGGGGAAAGCTGTGAAGCGAGAGAGCCAGTCCGGCAGAATGTTCTCCGCGTAGTTTGATCATTTTAAGGCGGAGAGGTTTATGGTCGCAAGTTGGGGAGTTGGGGGGTTGGAAAGGGGCACTCCAGTCGGCAACGGGAAGAAGGGTATCGATGGGGATAAAGAGGATTTTTTCTCCCTGTTGAAATTTCCCCCGTTCGACAAGGAGTTGCCATCCGAGAACGGTCGCCTTTTCAAGGCGGTCGGCATTGGGATGAGGGGAAATTTCTGTGAGGATTTCTAGGGAGGCGAGTTTCATGATAGGGGATAGGTCTTCATTAAGAGGTAAAGATGTCCAGGATCCAATATATCATTGCTTTCAAGCTCCGCTTCGAGAATATCTGCGACTTGGTAGTACTCTCCGTGTTCGGGATGGGGGTCATCGCACACGGTAACTTTGTCCTCGAGTTGTGCGGGGTTGAGGTTTTGGATTTTTTGGAGTTTGAGGAGGAGCTGAAGGTAAGTCATAGGGGCGTGGTAGGAGGTCATGTCGAGGGTAGGGGGATGGGATTTTGTGCATTTGTGCATTTGTGCATTTGTGCATTTGTGCATTTGTGCATTTGTGCAAATCAAGCAAACAGGGCAGCAGCAGGGTAATGCATGAGGATGTTTCTGAGTCCCTTTTTATCGTATTCGAAAAGGCAGGCCGCTTTTTCGCTCATGGTGTAGCCACTTTTGGCATGCCAAGCATCAGGGGGGCAGAGGGCTGGGAGCCAGCGTATGGTTACCCCTCCAATGGAGCGAACCATATTTTGGTGGAGGTGACCGAGGTGGAGTTCGAAGCGTTTGGTTTTGCCCCAGATTTCGCGGGCTTCGTTTTGGCAGAGGTTGGAGAGGTCGGAGGTTTTGATACGATCTCCGTGGGCGAAGCCGATGCCTGTGTCTCCCCACTGGTAGTATTTGCGGTAGTTGGGTTGATTATCCACTTGGATGTGGGAGGCTTTGGCGCCCTTGTAGTATTCTTGCAGGGCGATGCCTAGGTAGTAAGCACGTTGGGAGTCGTGGTTACCGGGGACGACGATGATTTTGATTTTAGGGAACTTGGAGGCGAGTTTTTTAATGGTCGCGTGGAGGAGGAGGAGGCCGCGCGTGAAAGTTTGTGCCCAGCGGCCGTCCTCGTCTTGAGGGGTTCCAGAGGTGGTGGTTTCGTCTTGATTGTCTACGTTGTAGAAATCGTTCCCTAAGACAAACCAGCATTCAGCGGCTTGGGGGCTTCGGGCAACGAGGTCATCGACGGCTTGCGTCCAAGCGATTTCCGCGCGATTGACATCCCAATGGCCGTGTCCGGTTTCCTCGCTCCAAGCCAGTTTGCCAAGGTGAAGGTCAGGAAGGGCGAACTCCACCATGGTGGAGGCGGCTTGAACGCTGGCTTTGACTTTGGGAACGGCTGGGAAGCCAGCTTCTTTGCGGAAAGCTTGAGCTGCAGCGCGGAAAGTCTCTTGGACTTCGGCACTTGAGAGGGGTTTGCGTTCCAGTTTGGCTTTGACTTGGAAGAGGGGGACGAGGCCATTGTCGCTCGACATGACTTCCCATTTATTGACTTCGGAACGCGTGACTTGATAGGTATCCGTATCCACATCGCAAGCCACGAGCAGTTGCTCGAGAGTTTTTATGGATGCGGTTTGATGGGCATGAATGGTGGGGCAGCCGTTTTCGTCATACTCGATGCGAACGCCTGCCTTGGGGATTTCTTGCGAAGGGGCTTTTGAGGAAGGCGAAGTTTTGACGTTGGCGAAGCCTTTGGCAAAGGGCGCGGGACTTACGAGGAGTTTATTCCTGTTAAGGGTGGATGTCGAAGCGGGTTTCGAAGTTTTTTTCGAATTTTTCATGCTATCGGTGGAGTTAGGGAATAAAAGAGAGGTTAGATGCTTGGGATTTTTCCCCAGAACCAGTGTTTTGGTTTATAGGAGCTATCTACCTGAGATTTAAGTTAACAACCATATGGGCGTTTTTCCTTTTATGGCAGAGGGAAGACAAGACCCCTGCCAAAAAGGATTCTGCGTATTTTAGAGAGTTTCTCTCTCCTTTAAAGAATAAAGGAAACAAAAAAAGCCCAGGATCCCAACTTTACGGCTTTCGACTCGCTAGAAAGCTCGGCGGTTGCCCTTATTTTTGTCCCTTCAGGGTTTTCAACAATTTCCCTGAGGTCATTTTTAATTTTCTCTGTTGGCAGCCGCGGGAAACCTAGCTTTGTCCAGCCAAACTTCCAATCGCCAAATTTATCAACAACGCGAAGATCCCTGTTTGACGCGTCTACTTCCCGAGTAAAGCTCTTCTCTACAAGGGCAGCGGATTGTTCGAATCTACTCTCTCGTAAATCTCCACCGCCAATTTGATCGCCTTCTTGTATTCCTCTTCGCTCATCAGCTCCGTTTCCGGTTGTATTGTCGGATCGTCCGCCCCTTGTTTCGGCGGTTGTGTTGTTTTCTTTTGGTTGATTTCTTCGTTGTTCATCTGGTGTTTTTGTTATGTCGGTTGATGGCTCTGTGTTTTGTGCGCTTTCCGGCTTTTTTGAATTATTGTCCGGTAGGACAGTTTGATCGCTCCCTCCGTCCGCACTCCCGTCTACTTTCCCGGAGACTCTTGGTTGCAGGGCATTGGAGCCATCGGTTTCGCTGCCGAAGGTGCCGATTCTGCTCTTGTCAGGCGTCGCTTTGGTTTCAGATTTGTTTCTTGCCCACCAAAGTTTAAAATCTGCGATTTTCTTGTTTAAATAATCAAATCCCGGTTTGTAGGTCGGCAGGGTGCTTTCAAAGACTCCTGGTTTTGGATGGCCAAAAACTCCGCCGCTGGGCTTGCCAAAAACACCTCCCGTAGGTTCGCCAAAGACTCCTTTTCCACCAGTGGTGGATTGCGTTTCCTTTGGCACTGGTCGGATTGGTGTCCTTGGTGAATCCAAGCCGTCTCCTTTGCTTTGAGGTTCGTCCTCTTTGAGCCTTTCCAGGGTCGATCCGGTATCTTCTTTGGGACTGGAACGTTCCGGCCCGGCCATTTCCATGACGGGCTCGCTGGCATCCGATGTCCGACTTGGGGTGGCTTTCTGTTCGTCATTTCCAACTTTGGAGACAGTTGCTGCATCGCTCCGGGTGCCTTCACCTCTGATCGAGGAAGCGTCCGAGTCTCCATCCGAGCCCTCCGCCGATTCGGAGTCCGCGTTTTCTGCCGCCTTCTCTTCCAACTCAGCGCGCTTCTGCTGCTCCTGCTTGAGTTGCAGGATTTCACTCTCCTTAAAAGCCCGAAGGTGCTCCTCAAGCTGTTCCTTCTCCGTCTTCTCGCGAGTGACTCGATCCTCTGAGGATTCGTGTTCGTTGGCGCGTTTGTTTTGGCTATTTGCCAATTCCTCGCGCTCAGCCTCGGCCAGTTTTTCGTGGATTTCAAGAAGCTCTGCTAGCTCCTGCTGCTCGCGCTCCAGACGGGCATTTTCGCGAGCCTCGCGCTCAGCCTGCTGCTCCTCCAGTCGCCTGCGCTCCTCGGTCTCGCGCTCGGTGCGATCCCCGCTTGACTCGTTCGGCTTGTCTTTGGCCTGCCCGGCTAGTTTCTTTTCGAGGTTCTCGCGCTCCGTCTCACGACGCTCGGCATGCTTCTCTTCCAACTCCGCCTTCTGTTTCTGCTCGCGGTCCAGGCGGGTGTTCTC
>Ga0247832_1008065_pt1 | contig 10675 bp, 12 predicted proteins | sample LaCruzMarch2015__10_FD_192407 | JGI IMG/M metagenome (GOLD analysis project Ga0247832, IMG submission 192407) | Freshwater microbial communities from meromictic Lake La Cruz, Castile-La Mancha, Spain - LaCruzMarch2015_4m | ecosystem: Environmental > Aquatic > Freshwater > Lake | place: Spain...
TGCCCCCCTGACCTCACTCACAACCCCCGTATCCTACCGCACCCATCCAACCCAATGATATTTCCCGTTATCCAAGCTTCCACGAGCTTTGTCCTCCGGGAGCACTTAGCTTCAAAAACACAAAAAACGGCAAAGAAGAGCCATAAGAATAAGTAGAGTATACCAACAACAACAACAACAACAACAACAACAACACCATAGCACACTCAATATGTTTCCAACACAAACTTACCACTCTACTCGTTGATCGATCAGTCAAGACATTATAACTATTGGTTGTACTTGACGTAGCAAATGCATTACTTGACACGTTGCTCTTGTTCACTGCTGCTGATGCGGGACACCCAAAAAGGGAGAAGGAATTTGCCTCATTCTTACTTTTAATCCTCGCCGCTGCATTGATTGCACTTTCATCATTGCTATTGCTATCGCTACTCACGACAGAGACGACGGGGGGTACAGATACTCCATCGTTCCGAGTTAGGGCAGGACTGGCAGGGGGGCATTTTTTTTCACCAACAGCAGGCACTCCTGGTGATGCTTCTTCTTTTTTACCAGGAGAATTACCAAGCACGAATGGTGTCGATTTCGGCGAGAGTGCACCTGCCGCCGGAGGCGCTGCTACTATCACCCCCTCCTTCTTATTGTCGGTAACAATTATTGTTGGCGGTGGCGCCATGGTAGTCACCGATGATGATGACACCTTGGGTTGTTGTTGCTGTGGAAAATTGCCACCACCACCACCAAAGAGGAACCCCGCTGACGACTTTCCACCCGGTTCGGATAATACACGGGAGGTTGATCGGGTAACGAAGTTATTTTGATTGTCATTCATGATGATGATGCTATTATTGTTTTAAAAGAAGTGAAGGAAATGGCCGTTGCTTTTTACGTCGGTGCATGTCATTGGGCGGGAACTCAAATCAAACCAAACAACATACAATAACAATAACAATACAATATGGCTGGTTCGTACCTTCGATCGTCGTCTCTCATCGCCGCGGAGGATATCGACGATCCAGCAAACTGGCTCGTCGTTAACGACTATACACACCAACACTCGAGTAGGGCACTCCAGAACAATAACGGCGGTAGTATAGACTGGTCACTAACAAGCTGTTGTGATACACAAGAAATTACTTTCCTAAGTCTAATGGGTGTATATTTGGTCATTATATGTATATTATGGCGAACTATACTTATGAAACCAATGAAATTAATAGCTGTATTTGCTCACGAATTTAGCCATGCCTCGGCATGTTGGATGACGGGTGGTAAAGTCACGGGCATTGAGGTCAACAGTGATGAGGGGGGAGTGACGAAGTATGTTGGTGGATGGCGTTGGTTCATCATACCCGCAGGTGAGTGTGCGTACTAAAATTCCAAATCTGTTGAACTATGTTTTGTTCTCAATTTATTCATTCTAAAACACACCGCATTGACGACCTCACACTTCATATATACATGTCTCACCAAAAAAAGGCTACATCGGAGGAAGCTTCTGGGGTGCATTCTTCATTGTACTTAGTGGAGATCGTACTGCGAGTTTCATATCTGCTATATTATTCTGTATAGCCTTGCTCTTCTCATTGAAATACTCACCGAACAAGACCATGGTCCTTTTAAATCTTATGTTCGTGGTTATTACTATAATATTCATCGTGGTGGATCGGACACTTACACACCCCTTTCTACAATATTTGACACTATTTTATGGTGTATTCATTGGCTCATTCTCAATCTTTGACATATATGATGACTTGATTACACGGACAGTGGAGGGATCAGATGCACATGCCTGCCATAAGCTGATTCCGTGCTGTTTACCAAAGTGTGTGGGAGTCCAATTTGCTTTGATTGCATTTGCTTGGCAGGCATTGGGTGTCTATCTTGCATTAGTGTGGATGTCATCTTCCACTTAGAGTTTGCAGTGAAAGCATGTAAACAGTATAAACTATTGTGAGACGTTAAATGAATATCAAAGTTTGGAGTGAGGAATTAAAATCCAAATTAGTACCATACATGAATTATATGTTGTGTTTATGTACCAAGAACCTTATTTATGTCCCATGTCTCCAAATAATCCACCTAAATCCACGCAGGTTCACACCAGTTCACACCGACATCTCTCCTTCTCATATGATGTCTTCTTGGCATGGATTCCTACAGTCTTCCGCCATCTCCTACGCTTCGTCGTCGACTTCGTCGTCCTCGACGTCCATAGACGAAGAAGCAGCGAATGCGTCGTCGGCAAATGAGCGTTACTGGCATCCCACTCTCCTCGATGAATGGCGGTGTATGTATCCATCATCAACGAATGATGATAACAACAACAACAACAGTATCGAAAACAACTTGAACTTCTCATCGAGTAGGGGCGACATCAACTATGGGTCGTATATACTGCTACCGACCTTCCTTGCTGAGTTATTATGCAAACAACTTTCATTAGGCGTTGACACGACTCCTCTGCTGTCGTCCGAGACGATGACGACGGCTCGTGATGACAATGACGACAATGATGTTGTTGTGGGAGGCGAGGTACGGAAGGTCGGAATATCAATACCCGAAGGCCCATTCTTGCCATTATTCATATTGGCAATCCATTCATTGAATGTTGCCATGAGCGAAAATTGGATAGCTGATGTATGCATTGATGATGGTGATGATGATAACGAAGAATGCGAAAACAATTATTATGAACCGAATAATAGTAAGACACGACGGATGACGAGGAGAAGGAAGTGCAATGGTGTAGCCATGGTGCCATTGGAACTAGACGACGCGCCTGATCGACTATGTCATATGCTTGCGGATGCTAAGCCTGATTTCATTCTGGTGGATAATATTTCTGCTTTGCTTTATCAGCAACAAACGCAGAAGAACAAGTCGATACAACAACAACAGCAACAACAATATACTTTTGTCGATTATGTTACATTAGTCAAGGAGGCAATAACATTGTATCACAAACACATGCAAAAGTATAACAACAACGACAACAACGATGATGCTGTTTCATCACTCATGGAAGAGCTATGGCCAATGGAAATCAGAAACAATGCGTTAGATTCAATACGTTATCCCAACTTAGCTGTTTCCGAATCGTTTGATGTTCCACGATTGGTTGCCATTGGTCTAGTCAGAAGATTAGCATCATCAGCATGCCCGGCTGTATTCACTACTATAATGTCATCATCAATGACAAACAACCACCAACACCGATCGGCGGATCGACGTATTGTTTCACATATAGTATACACATCAGGTACTACCGGGAAACCCAAAGGATGTGTATCGTCATTGGCATCACTACACCATTATATACGTGCAAAGAATTTGGCACATGAAATTAATACCACGTCAAAAGTACTACTGGCATCAGCTGTTACTTTCGATCCATGTCTTTCGGATATAATCGCTACGTGCGTGGCGAATGCCACACTTTGTTTAACATCACGAGAACAACTCCATGGACATGTTCTTGGAGGTATATTACGCCAATTGGGGATAACACATATATTGTGTACTCCATCATTATGGTCCAATGTCGAATTATTCGTCGACAATAACAATATATCATCTTATTACAATGATTTACAAATTGTTGCTCTTGGAGGAGAACCGATACCCAAGGCCATGATCCAGCGTTGGGCACGATCTCAGAAGACTGATGGGACACTGTCTCGGGCATATCCACGACTTTGTGCAACGTATGGTGTGACCGAGGCGTGTGTGTATCAAACATTTGGCGAGGTTGTCGTACACGAATGTAGTAATGATGACGAAAAAATGAAGGACGAGGAGGAAGAGGTGTCTTCATTAATGGTAAATCTACCGGGTAAGAATGTCGGTCAATCCCTCATTGGTACGAATATAAGCATTTGTCGTCCATATTCGCAAGACGACGACGACGATGAAGGGGCCGAGCACAGTAGTCAACAATCGTCGGGACCGAAAATTGGAGAAGTGGTATTATCAGGAGCACAAGTCGATGCATTGAGTTCGTATCTAAACTCGATAGAATTGGCATCACAAGTATTCGTGCAATGCATTGGTGATGATGATAAAGCATTGGGGGTACATAATGACACTTACTTTTATCGAACTGGTGATCTTGGTTGCATTGATCCAACGACTCGCAATCTGCACATTCTAGGACGGATTAAGGGTGATGGAATGGTCAAGTTTAATGGTATTCGCATTGAACTATCCGAAATTGAGAATGCGTGCATTGATGATGCCAATTATGAAGAGGATAGACTTGTGATTGACTGCATGGCCACTCTCAGTGTCTCGTCGTCGATGAGCAGTGATGATGATTCCGTGCATCAAAACAATCAACTAGTTGCGTACTGCTTATTCTCATCGGTGAGCTTGTTAGAGCTTGGAGTAAGATCACAAGATCTCAAGTCCGGTATCATCGTTGCGCCTGGACCATTATTGGCACTGCTACGAATGAGATGTGATCGACGTGTTCGTAAAGGATGTACTCCAAGCGTCTTCGTCATCATCGACCGACTCCCTTTATCACCCACTGGCAAACGCTGTCGTTCATCTCTACCACCCGTTTCTACATGTTCAATCATGAATTCGTCTACAAGTGACAATGAGAATAAGAAAAATCTACGGGAGTGTGGCAAGGTAGGATCAATTGTTGCGAACAAGATTTGTGAATGTCTTAATTTACAGTCATGCCAGAGACAATTAGTCACTCTTGGTAAGTCCATATATGTATTCGTTGTTTGACACTATGTGCTACGTCATTCTTCGCTAATTTGCATGTCTGGGGTAAATCTATTGAGATGCCAATTTCTTTGTCCTTGGTGGTGATTCGTTAACTGCGAGTCGTGTTGTTAGAGGTTTGCATGCAATTCATCATGGTATTATGGATAACAGGAATCTTGGTGGCGGCACTGGTACGTTGGACGGCCCGTTCGCAACTAAACATCTCCTACAATCAGAAACGCTTGGTGCGTATCATTCGTTTTTGGTGTCAAAGGGAGCGTTTTGCACTAGTGATGATCCTGTTCCATCAATCCTTAACGGTGACAGACATCCATCTGGCCCTAAAATGAAGGAGGAGGAAATTGTAGATCCGCTATATGACAGTCTCCTCGAATCGATAACGTTCGGGCATACACGAGTTGCCTGCTCGTTGCTTTACTTGGGTGTTGATCCAAATGTTCAAGTTAGTGGAAGTCTGGGAAAGATCTCAGATCGTATGCAGCAACGAACTTTATTCAAGAGTAATCCTCTTCATCTAGCTTGTGCACGCGGTGATCCTTATTTAGTACGAAAGCTGTTATGTGCAGGTGCGTCAGTTTTGTGTACATCCTGTCGTGTCTGACTTCTGCAGAAGTGATAGCAAATTGTTTGATTACACACATTTACAGGTTGTAAAGCAAATACACCCGATGCTAGTGGGTCATTTCCAATTCATTTAGCATGTTCACGGATTGAAAACAAATTTGATGATGCAAAAGAAGACCTTAGACGGTAAATAATCATATTCTATTTTTCATATTCCCATTACTTTGTTAGCTGTCATACGAATCCTCATCTCTACTTCATTCCTCCTCTGATTGACACAGACTAGAATGTGCCAAGTTGCTTCTCGAAATGGGCAAGACACCAATTTCAATACGAGATGGAAATAAGCAAACGATACTCCACTGTACAGCAAGATCAGGTCATTGTAAACTCTTGGACTTTCTCATGAATAAGTGGAAAATTGCTGTTGATAATACTGGTATCAAGTTCGACGTACGCACCGCAAACTCAGGTAGGGATTTTGACTGGCGAGATAGATGGTACCGAACTCCAGTTCACTGGGCGGTACTTAATCAACGCATTGCGTCTCTACAAATTCTACTAGATGGGGGATGTAGCGCCATTCCACCACAACCAAAAGTTAACAAACGCACCAGTGCAAAAATAGAAAGCCCACTTGAAATGTGTGAAAGATTGTATTGCGAGGATCATGTCATACGTGACAAAATTAGAGCATTACTCGTCAACGCTGAGTATTAGTCGTGTCGTCAGGAAAGCGCTATCGGTTCTATCTCAATAAATTGGATAGCTCGGACGCCTTTGGCTTTGACTTCCGCATTGCCCTCTTGGATTCAAGCAGCAACAAGACGAGGCGTACGCTCGTTTGTGGATCTGTCTTGTTGCGGACGTTGAGCAACCAAAGATGATGTTGTTGTTTCAGTAGATGGATTCGACAACCATGGTGGAAAGTAAGGGTAATCGTTTGGGTGGAGTACTTCGATCTTCGAACGCAGACTTCTTTTTACTACGAGTGCGACAGGTGATGGATTCGACAACCATGGTGGAAAGCCAAGCACTTGGCTCATAAAGCTTTTCCCTCCTCTGAGATGAAGTCCATCGAAGATGACGATTCGATTTCATCGGCAGACTCCTTTGGTGACGACGATTCGCTTTCATCCACAGACTCCTTCGGTGACGACTCCTTCGGCGACGATAACGACAACGACGACAGCTTTGAGTATGATGGCGATGAAGATCAACAGTAATATTACTATCGACAACAGCAATGCCGAGACAATAGATCCGAAGGAAGACTGGATCAAAAAGTGGCAGTGTCTTCCTAATGTCGCAACGGCAATCAATGAAAGAGCAGCAGCATTTGCTGGTGATTTCCGAAGAATATGGACTGAGGCATGTGTAGGTTATGGTGATGAGTCTGAGTATACAAGCACTCGTCACACCATGGGCTTGCCTCACCGGAAGGGTACTACCTCCCATGATTTCATGATGAGTGAAGCTATGGCAGCGCACCTCCCTAATCTTCTGGCGAGGGTGAACGTAGCCTTCCTAGAAAGAGTGTTTGATAATGCATTCCACATGAGGTCTTTCACTCCTAAAATTCTATTGGAGATAGAAGACAAGGGCAACATACAGTTTGCCAATTGTGACAATAACGCTTGTTGCTACATTAGATTTCTCATATACCTACGAGAGGTTTGGTTGAAATTGTTTGATTTAACTGAGCGTGAATTGAAGTTGAGGGAGACTGAGATTGCTACTGACATCAAGAACAATAAGTACGACATGGCTTCAGTTGAGCATGAGATAAAGCACATGAACGATGTACGTCTCTTTATGACGGAATCGCGTCCTATCATCGAAGCCCTGCAACCAGGTACATGGTACACTATTCCCTACGTTGGTATGACAGAAAAGCAAACGTTTCTGAGGAGGTGAGGGAATGGAATCATATTTGCTCTTTTGTATTTGACTATATGTTGTCTCATATTTCACCACTATGGTTGCACTCTATACGTAGGATGTCACAGAAAAGAAATGCAATTCTTCAATACATTATTGGTGTCAAGAGAAATGAGAAAGATGAGATTACTCGTGACCCTTCTATGTGGAAGATGACAATAAAAGACGGCGGTCTAATCAACATCAAAGTGGTAGATTTGCCGTTGAACGAGCATTACATTAGTTTGGGAATGGAGTCGATATTGGCAGTATTAGTGGAATCTTTACTCACTGGCCGGACCCTGGACTCATCTATCATACAAAAATGGCAATTGCTGCAATATGACTAGGTGTGGATTTCGGTATTGGTTTGGAAACGGTCGAAGTTTGGAAAATTACCTCGTCCTCTTAAGGCCGTACCTAAACACCGCCGGGATCTTTGACTTCGTCCTTCTTGCCACAAAGACCAAAACAGAACAACGGATCATTGTCCAATTTACCAACTATCATGCAAATCGATTATCTGCATCATTCACCTCCAACGTCAATGATGATGCCAGGATAAAAGCTGCAACCAATGACAAGGTCCTGAGTTTCTTCATGATGACAGGATTCGACTGTCAACAATTTCTACAGGGGTTGCAGAATAGAAAGAATGAAGCTGATCCATTGAGATATCATGCGAAAAGTGCGGAGCTTGCTACGCTTAAGCAATTAGTAGTTGATGGAGAAGAGCTCGCTCCCGAAAATCGAGCAAGGCTGGGGGTTCTACAGAATGCTAGGGAGAGAAAGAATGAGAATATGCGAGTGAAACGTCTAGCGAAACGTCCAAAAAGACAAGAGAAGATATTGATCAAGAACACCCGATGATTAAATTACTTGTCAATTCAGACGGCAAAAAATGTTCTCCAAAGCTCATGCAACTTATATCCAACGGCACTCTGAAGAAAGTGCTTACGTCATACTTTGTCTCTGGACAAACAAGCAAGCTCCGGGATAAATTCCTCGAAACTGTTGATGGCTGCAAAGAAGTATCACGTTTTCACGGATGAAAAATGAAATATCATGTACGAAACCTCTGAGTAAGGACAACAGCATTCACGCGCAACAGATCATCCTTCAACTATTCCCGGAGAGACACATATAATCATCCACCAAATAATCGATGTCGTGCGTTCGACTTCCACTTCTTCTTCTGCTTTAGATATGACTTCTTGTATCTTTGTCATGTACTTTTGATACTTCACACCAGATAACAAAAAGTTCAATTGATGTCAGTAATCTCAACGACTTTATAATGCTCTCTCAATAAATTTCTGTGCGCATAACGTGAAGCTGAGCTGTAAGAGGACACGACGTGCGAATTCAGAGCCTGATTTCCAATGAAATTGTTTCGTAGACTTCGCCGTAAGGCAAATAAAGCACGAGGACCACCTGGTCACGGAGAAAATGCAGCAACAAAGGACGTCGATCCGCTGCAAGAAGAACCAATAATTTATGAGAATTCGGTGTTGTATGAAGAGCCTGAACATGCGAATGCTGTTAATAATTCTTACGATGACCGCATTGAGGAAATGGGTGAGCTAATGTCAGAACAAGGTCGGTGTCTTGACGAAGTGACAGAGCAGGCCCGGAGACTTTCTACTGAGAATAGCATGCTTCGAGAACGCCTTTCCACTAGCATGGTAGTATCAAAACCACCGCCGACTAGGAAACGTGACGAAAAGAGCATCACTAACGACACTGTCCACAAAATCAAGGAGGAGAATTCTCTCTTGTCTCAGCAAGCCGATCTATTGAGTAATGAATTGCTTGAGTCGAATAGACTATTAGCAGAGAGGGATACTAATTTGGCTACATTAAGAAACGAGTTCTCTTCCTGTCTTGAAAAAGCACGATCGTTAATGTTGGAGAAGAAGGCGTGGAAGGTAAACGAAATCCAACAACTAAAAGAGGTTGAAGCATTGAAGGACAGCGTCGAAAGGTCCAGCACTCTGAAATTAGAGATTGCACAATATCAGGTCGAGCGACACGAGTTGAATGCAGAAATCGGTGATATGGGAATGCAAATACGATATCTGGCGTCGACGATGGAGAAACAAGCACATGAGCTTGTCTCGATGCGAGGAGAGCTTGATAAAGCCACTTCTGAACTTCGCAATTCCGAGCAGGCAATCACCTTGACCAAACAAGAGTCTAAAGTCAATCGTGACGTCTCACTCGCTCAGCAGGATCAATTAAGACACGCCAAAGCGAGGATCGATCAGCTCAATCAGATCTTAAATGAAGTTCGCGAAAAGCTTGCCGAGAGCCAGATATCTCGACACAAGCTTCAGGTGTTGAATGATAGTCTTCGTGTAGATACCAAAGAGATAGTGGAACGACATAAATCTCAAGCTACAAATTGGCATAAGAGTCAAAACAAAGTCGTTGAATCGATGAGAGATCAGTATGAGGAAGAGAAGCAGATGCATCTGAAACAAATTGACAATCTCCGACGTGCAAACTCATCGCTTGAAAGCGACAGTATGCGCTGCAAACGTGATCTCCTTAGCTGTCAACAGCGTTGCTCGTCGATAGAGAAGTCATTAGCAAGCACCGTGAGCGAGCACAACAACACCGTATCAAAACTGTTGCTCAAGATCACCGCTGCTGAGACAGAGCTCGAGTTTAGCCACACCATGACATCGGAATTGCGATCAAAGGTTTCATCGCTGGAAGAGCAAATTACAGCGTTTCAAATCAATGCCAAAGACAAAGGCAGGGAACACGAGAAGGTCGTTAGTACTCTTGAGACACAGTTGGCCTCGACACGCGAATTAAACGACGAGCAATCATCACGAATTGCACTCCTTGAAGAAGAGAAGGCCAAATTACTCAAAGTCCATGCAAAAGAGCAGCAAGAGATGCAACAAACAGTAGAGCACAGAGTGAGAGAAAAAAATATTGAATTAGAATCGCTGCGTGTATCAATGAAGAACGAGATTTTAAAGGCACGGAGCAAGGACGAGCTGTTAGCAAAGCAGTCGGTACTACATGAATCTACGCTGACGCAAATGGCAAAGGAAAGAACGGAATGTATCACAAAGATGGAAAAAGAGCTCGCCGACGAAAGAGAAGTGCAACGTTGCCTCATGAGCAAAGTCCAAGAGGTTCTTGGGACGATCCAAACACTCACAAGTGAGAAGTACCAAATCGTTCAACAGAATAACAAACATCTAGTAGAAATTGAGGAACTGGAGAAGATTATTGAGAACGGGGAAATTCGCTTGGCTCAGTTTAGAAAGCAATTAAGTCTTTCACTTCAAGATCAGGAACGTCGAGTCTTGAAGGAGAGCGAATTCATTGTTTCACTTTAGTGGATGATTTTCTGATGACTTTGGGAATGATATTAGCAAGCGTTTAATGTATGTAATAAGTGAGTTACTTTATTCTTGATTAC
>Ga0247832_1008068_pt1 | contig 10673 bp, 7 predicted proteins | sample LaCruzMarch2015__10_FD_192407 | JGI IMG/M metagenome (GOLD analysis project Ga0247832, IMG submission 192407) | Freshwater microbial communities from meromictic Lake La Cruz, Castile-La Mancha, Spain - LaCruzMarch2015_4m | ecosystem: Environmental > Aquatic > Freshwater > Lake | place: Spain...
AAACGCCGCTAGCTTCTTGCCGCTGACGCGAACAATGCCCACCGCACCACGTCCTGGCGAAGTCGCAACTGCGATGATGGCTTCGTTGTGGTGGGCAAGCAAGGCAAGGCGTGGTTAAAACTTCGGCAAATTAAATTGTGGTGGCACACCCATACGCGTGTTGATAACCCACTGCTGGGCTATAGACAACACGTTATTCGTGATCCAGTACAACACCAAGCCGGACGGGAAGAAAAAGAACATCACGCTAAAGGCCAAAGGCATGATCCACATCAACTTGGCTTGCATCGGGTCTGGTGGGGCTGGATTCAAAGCGGTTTGTAAAACGGTGGTCAACGTCATGACGATAGGCAAGATGCCTATTGGCACGCCAAACCAAATGCCAAGTGATGTGTCGGGTGCCGCCAAATCGTGAATCCACAACACCCATGGTGCGTTACGCATTTCAACCGTCGACAAAAGAACCCAATACAAAGCAATGAATACGGGAATTTGTATCGCAATGGGCAAGCAACCGCCCAGGGGATTGACTTTCTCCTCGCGGTAAATTTTCATCATCTCAACTTGCATTTGCTGAGGGTTGTCTTTCAAGCGCTCGCGCATATCCATGATTTTTGGATTGATGGCTTTCATCTTGGCCATGCTCTTGTAGGCATGTGCGTTTAGCCAATAAAAGCCTGCTTTGATGAGCACCACCAAAGCAACAATCGACCAGCCCCAGTTATTGAGAATATTGTTGAGCTTGTTCAGTAGCCAATAAAGCGGTTTGGCAAGAATCGTGAGCCATCCATAGTCTTTAACCAACTCCAAGCCTGGATAGATGGCTTCAAGTTCGTGCTCTTCTTGGGGGCCCACAAACAGTTTGGCTGACACACTTTTAGTTTTGCCCGGAGCAATCGCCTCAAGAGGCGCTATTAACGTCGCGCGGTAGCAGCAGTCTGGCATACGTGCGCCAATGTCTACGGCGTCCATGGAGATATTGCGCAACAAGCCATCTGGCAAGACCCATGCACTAGCAAAGTAATGCTGCACCATGGCTACATAGCCCGTGCTAGATTGTGTTTCTATGTCTATCTTCTTTTTCTTAATGTCTTCAAATTCAACTTTTTGGTATTTTTTTGCTTCTGTGTAAATTGCAGGACCCGTGAAAGTTGCATAGAAAGAAGACTCACCAGCAGGCTTGTTGCCGTCACGCACCAGTTGGTAATACAACTGCGGTGCAACGTCTTGGTTAGATGTGTTGACGATGTCGTGTTTGACATCGATGGCGTAATCGTCCCCTTTGAATGTGTAGGTTTTGATCAACTGCACGCCGTTTTGTGGGGCTGATTCAAAAACGACCGACAGGGTTTTGTCATTGCCCTTCATCACGCGTGCGCCAGGGCGCGCAGTCATCATGGTTTTATGCGTGGGGAAGTTAACGCCTGGCACGCTTGAAATCAATCCGGTTTGCGCCATGTAAATGCGCTCTACACTGTTGTCAAGTAGCACCACGTTTTGGCCAGGGCGGTTGACATCCACATGTTTCAAAAACTCCACCCGCACAACGTTGCCGCCTTCGGTGTCGAAGTCCACTTTCATTACATCGGTCGTAATTTGAATAACTTCTCTTTTTTGTGCCGTTTTGTCTTGCACAGGAATATTGCCTGCCGCAGAAATCGTATTTGCTGGGTTGGGGGTTGCTGCAACAACAGGCTGGGGCACGCCGGCAGTGGTGGCGTTATTCGCACCATTAACTGCGCTATTGTTTGAGCCGTTAGGCGTCGTTGTTGCATTTGGTGGCACGCCTGCGCCTTGCGCGCTCGACTGCTCCGCTAATGTAGCCGGGGCGGGGAAAAACGTTGCTTTTTGCCCATTGAAAATTTGCCACTGGTCCCACAGCAATACCATGGAGAAGCCAAAAATCACCCACAAAATGGTGCGGCGAATGTCGTTCATGTGTTTTTCTTTCCAAATGTGGATGACGGTAAATTGGCAAAAAGACTGCGTGATGGAACGGGATCATGCCCGCCCGCACACCAAGGATGGCAACGTGTTAAGCGCCGCAACGTGAGATAGCTTCCAAGTCCGGCGCCATGTGTTTCTAATGCTTGTAACGCATAAATAGAACATGTCGGCTCAAAACGGCACGCGGATCCAAGCCAAGGGCTCAAAAGTAGTCGATAGGCTTGCACCAGCCTAATTAAAAGCAAACGCATCATGGTTTGGGCAAAAGCTCAAACAGTTGCGTCAACTCGCCGCGCGCTGCTTTTTTGAGCGCCAACGAGGACGCACTTACAAAATGTTGTTTATCGAACTCTGCACGCAGACGCACAACATGTGCTGTCGGAGTTAATTCATGTGCATACAACGCAGACACCTCGTAGATTTGTCGTTTGATCAGGTTGCGAGTCACCGCACGTTTGGCCCAGCGCTTGGGAGTCAAGGCCCCCAAAAGCAAACGGCCCTCGACAAAAGGGGCCGCTTCGGGTGCTGTTGCGGGATTCCAGCGGTGCAAAACAAAATGGGGGGTTTTACAAACCACGCCACAAGACATCACCGCTTGAAACTGGGCCCATTGTTCTAAATGTTCCACAGATCAACTAGCGCAAAGCCCCGAGGCCCCAAAAAGTGGCGCTGGCTGCTTAGACAGCGAGACGTTTGCGGCCTTTGGCACGACGCGCGTTGATAACTGCGCGACCGCCACGGGTTTTCATGCGAACCAAAAAGCCGTGCGTACGAGCGCGGCGGGTTTTAGAGGGTTGGTAAGTACGTTTCATGGTGATTCCAAAATACAAGTCCCTGTGAATCAGGGAAACCGTAAATTATCGCAAATTTTCACTTGCTCGGCAATTAATGTTGCTTTTGATGTTCAATGTCTTGGTTTACGGCCGTAAGGCCGGGGGAGGGGGAGGGCTTGCGACTCCGCGCTTTGCGCTTTATGTCGTTCGCAAGCCCTCCCCCTCCAATGCCTTACTCTTCTGTTGTTTTTCATGCTTTGAGCGCGTTTTTAAGTGCTGCTAAGTTGGCTTTAGGGTTAACCTGATTTGCTACTTTTTTGCCTGTGGATAATTTTTTGATAAAGTACTCCTCTGCGCCCTTTTTGGGGCCATCTATCCACAGAACAAAAACACATGGTCCACGGTATTTCTTCATTGCACTTAGATGGCTCTACACCTGCTTCGGGCGATGGTTTGTGGCAATCTTGCGTTGACCAATTGGCGCAAGAATTACCTGAGCAACAGTTCAATACTTGGATCAAACCCCTGCGCGCAACGGTCTCTCCAGACCTCTCCAAAGTCGTTGTTTTGGTGGGGAATCGCTTCAAACTAGACTGGGTTCGCGCCCAATATGCTTCACGGATTGCGGCGCTTTTGCAACAGTTTTTTGGCCAGCCTATCCAGCTTGAGTTAGCGATCACTCCCAAAGAAGAGCAAACCAGGACTCAAGCTGTAAGTTATACACATGAGGTGGAGTCTCTTCCCGAAGCATTTGTTGGGATTGAAGAGAACACACCCACCGGGCCACGCAATCGACTCAATACAGCGTTGACGTTCGACAGCCTGGTCGAAGGTACTGCCAACCGTATGGCGCGTGCTGCTGCGATGCATGTGGCGACCATGCCTGGGCAGCTTTACAACCCCTTGTTTATTTACGGGGGGGTTGGTTTGGGCAAAACCCATTTGGTCCATGCTGTGGGAAACAAGTTGCTCCAAGAGCGCCCCGACGCCAAAGTTCTCTACATCCATGCTGAACAGTTTGTTTCGGATGTGGTTAAGGCCTATCAACGCAAAACTTTTGATGAGTTCAAGGCGCGTTATCACTCGCTCGATCTTCTATTAATAGACGATGTGCAGTTCTTTGCTAACAAGGAGCGCACGCAAGAAGAGTTTTTCAATGCATTTGAGGCACTTTTGGCTAAAAAGTCTCATATTGTGATGACCAGCGACACCTATCCCAAAGGGTTGACCGATATCCATGAGCGCCTAGTTTCTAGGTTTGACGCTGGGTTGACGGTGGCGATTGAATCACCTGAGTTAGAGATGCGCGTAGCCATTTTGATCAGTAAGGCGCGACACGAAAACGCAGATATGCCGGAAGAGGTGGCTTTTTTTGTTGCCAAGAACGTGCGCTCTAACGTGCGGGAGCTTGAAGGTGCTTTGCGAAAAATCTTGGCTTATTCGCGGTTTAACCAAAAAGAAATCACGATTCAGCTGGCTCGCGATGCACTGCGCGACTTGTTATCGATTCAAAACCGGCAGATTTCTGTAGAAAACATCCAAAAAACCGTGGCTGACTATTACAAGATCAAAGTCGCGGATATGTATTCGAAGAAGCGGCCTGCTTCTATTGCCAGACCACGACAAATTGCGATGTATTTGGCCAAAGAACTGACCCAAAAGAGTTTGCCTGAGATTGGTGAACTATTTGGTGGACGTGACCACACGACTGTCTTGCATGCGGTTCGCAAGATCGGTGCAGAACGTCAACAACTTGCTGATTTAAACCAGCAATTACATGTTTTAGAACAAACACTCAAAGGATAAAAAAATCGTTTTGTATAAGTCTGGGGATAGATTTTGAATAACCCACTAGTTATCCACAGATTTAGTGAAATTTCAAAGTTATTCATGTTTCCGCGACACCAAAAAACCTATTTAGCCACAGGCTTACAAATGCTCCAAGTCATTGAAAAAAAAGAGGAAAATACAGTTTTGCACAGAAGTGTGCGGTGCTTATCTACTACTACTAATTTAAATTAAGAAAACAAGAGGAAGAAGATGATTGTTCTCAAAGCAACCCAAGACAAGGTTTTGGCAGTCCTGCAATCGGTTGCAGGTATTGTCGAGCGCCGTCATACGCTGCCAATCCTTGCGAATGTGTTGATCAAGAAAACAGGAAAGTCTTTGCAAATCACAACCAGTGATTTAGAAATTCAAATTCGCACGACTGCAGACTTGGATGGCGATACAGGTAACTTCACCACTACCGTTGGTGCACGCAAACTGATTGATATTTTGCGCACCATGCCCAGTGACCAAACTGTGAGTTTGGAGTCAAGCCAAAACAAATTGATCTTGAAAGGCGGAAAGAGCCGCTTCACTTTGCAAAGTTTGCCGGCTGAAGATTTTCCTTTGGTGCAAGAGTCAACAGCACTAGGCCCAACATTTAGCGTTCCACAAAAAACCTTGAAAGAGTTGCTGCACCAAGTTTCTTTTTCTATGGCGGTGCATGACATCCGTTATTACTTGAACGGTATTTTGTTTGTGGCAGAAGGGAAGCAATTGAGTTTGGTGGCGACTGATGGTCACCGTTTGGCATTTGCATCTGCCACATTAGAAGTTGAAGTGCCACGCCAAGAAGTGATCTTGCCTAGAAAAACCGTGTTGGAGTTGCAACGTTTGTTAAGCGACAAAGACGGCGCGATAGAAATGCAGTTTGCCAACAATCAAGCCAAATTTATTTTTGATGGGATGGAGTTTGTGACGAAGTTGGTGGAAGGCAAGTTCCCAGATTACAACCGAGTGATTCCTAAAAACCATAAAAACACCATCACGCTTGGACGTACTGCTTTGCTAGCAACCTTGCAACGCACTGCAATTTTGACGACTGAAAAATTCAAAGGCGTACGTTTGAATTTAGAACCTGGAATTTTGCGTGTTGCTTCTACCAATGCAGAACAAGAAGAAGCAGTGGATGAACTCGAAATCAATTACAGCGGAGACGCGATAGAGATTGGTTTCAATGTCACATACCTTATTGATGCCTTGACCAATATGGACCAAGACATGGTGCAAGTTGATTTAGCTGACTCCAACAGTTCTGCTTTAGTCACTATTCCAGACAACCCCACATTCAAATACGTTGTCATGCCCATGCGCATATAAGTTTTTCTCCTTTGCTACCCATGGTGCTGCAGCGCAGCACGTTTAAAGAATTGATATGACCCAAGAACAACAAACAGAACTCACGACAACGCCTGTGGCCGATCAAGATTACGGCGCTGGATCGATTCAAATATTGGAAGGCTTGGAAGCCGTACGTAAACGTCCAGGGATGTACATCGGTGACACATCCGATGGAACTGGTTTGCACCATTTGGTATTCGAAGTTGTTGACAACTCTATTGACGAAGCATTAGCAGGCCACTGTGACGATATTGTGGTCACCATCCACAGCGATAACTCAATTAGCGTGACTGACAATGGACGTGGTATTCCTACCGGCGTCAAGATGGACGACAAGCACGAACCTAAGCGCAGCGCCGCGGAAATTGCTTTGACCGAATTGCATGCTGGCGGCAAGTTCAATCAAAACAGCTACAAAGTTTCTGGTGGCTTGCATGGCGTAGGTGTTTCGTGTGTCAACGCGCTTTCTAAATCATTGCGTTTAGTAGTTCGCCGTGATGGCAAAGTGCATACATTGGAATTTGCCAAAGGTTTTGTCCAAAACCGAATCATCGAGGTTGTTGATGGTTTTGAAACCTCACCCATGCGCATCACGGGTGATACAGAAAAGCGCGGAACAGAAGTCCACTTTTTGCCAGACACAGAAATCTTTGTGCAAAACAGCGATTTCCATTACGAAATTTTGAGTAAACGCCTTCGCGAACTCAGCTTCTTGAATAACGGCGTGCGTATTCGTTTGATCGATGAACGCAGCGGTAAAGAAGACGACTTCTCAGGTGCTGGTGGCGTGAAAGGCTTTGTTGACTTTATCAACTCCGGCAAAAAAGTATTGCATCCCAATGCGTTTTATTCTGAAGGTGAGCGACCTGCAGAAACATACGGCGGTATTCCCGGAACGCACATTGGCGTTGAAGTGGCGATGCAGTGGAATGATGGCTACAACGAAAGCGTTTTGTGTTTCACCAACAATATTCCGCAACGTGATGGTGGTACGCACTTAACTGGCTTGCGTGCAGCGATGACACGTGTCATCAACAAATACATTGAAGAGCACGAGTTTGCTAAAAAAGCCAAAGTCGAAGTGACTGGCGACGACATGCGCGAAGGCTTGTGTTGTGTTTTGTCTGTCAAAGTGCCAGAACCTAAATTCAGTAGCCAAACCAAAGATAAACTGGTGTCAAGCGAAGTGCGCGCACCGGTGGAAGACATCGTTGCCAAAGCGCTGAACGATTATTTGCAAGAGCGCCCCAATGACGCCAAGATAATTTGCGGAAAAATCGTAGATGCTGCGCGTGCCCGCGAAGCCGCCCGCAAAGCCCGGGAAATGACACGGCGTAAAGGCGTACTCGATGGCATGGGTTTGCCTGGTAAGTTGGCCGATTGCCAAGAAAAAGATCCTGCGCTCTGCGAAATCTATATAGTTGAGGGAGACTCCGCTGGTGGTTCCGCCAAGCAAGGACGCGACCGAAAGTTCCAAGCGATTCTGCCTTTGCGCGGAAAAATCTTGAATGTAGAAAAAGCACGTTACGAAAAACTCTTAACTAGTAATGAAATTCTTACGCTCATCACCGCGCTTGGAACCGGCATCGGCAAAGCCAGCGCAGAGTCTGGCAAGGCGGCCACAGACGATTTCAATGTCGACAAATTGCGTTATCACCGCATCATCATCATGACCGACGCGGACGTGGACGGTGCGCACATCCGCACGCTCTTGTTGACTTTCTTTTATCGCCAAATGCCTGAACTCGTTGAGCGTGGCCACATCTATATTGCGCAACCGCCTTTATATAAAGTAAAAGTTGGCAAAGAAGAGCAATACATCAAAGATGCGCCGGCACTGGACGCGTTTTTGTTACGCGTCGCACTCAAAGACGCGAGCATCAGCACAGGCGGCCCCGCTGCGCAAGTGTTGCGCGGCGAAACCTTGGAAGAGCTTGCACGCAAACACCAATTGGCCGAAGCCGTCATTGCGCGCCTGAGAGGGTTTATGGATGCTGAGGCCCTACGCGCGATGGCCGATGGTGTATCTGTTAATTTAGACACCGTAGCGGATGCCGAACGCTCTGCCGTAGATATGCAAGCCAAGTTACGCGAACTAGGAAGCGGCTCAGAGGCATCTGGCGAGTTTGACGAGCGCACTGACAAACCTATTTTGCGCATCAGTCGCCGCCACCACGGCAACGTGAAGAGCAGCGTCATCACACAAGACTTTGTGCACGGTGCAGACTATGCGGCTTTGGCTGAAGCTGCCCAAACATTCAAAGGCCTTTTGCAAGAAGGCGCACGGGTGATGCGCGGTGAAGGCGAGCGCTCGAAGGAAGAAAAAGTCAGTGACTTCCGCATTGCGATGCGTTGGTTGATTGAACAAGCCGAAAACGCAACAGCCCGTCAACGTTACAAAGGATTGGGTGAGATGAACCCATCGCAACTCTGGGAAACCACCATGGACCCAGCCGTTCGACGCTTATTGCGCGTGCAAATTGATGACGCTATTGAGGCCGACCGCGTGTTCACCATGTTGATGGGCGACGAGGTGGAGCCGCGCCGCGACTTCATCGAGAGCAACGCCTTGCGCGCAGCTAACATAGATATTTAAACTCTCAGCTCCTACATCCCAAAAGGAAGTGTTTGATGTTGTATCCCAAAGCGTTTGATGTCATTGTGGTGGGCGGCGGTCATGCCGGCACTGAGGCTGCTTTGGCTGCTGCTCGCATGGGATGCACTACTTTGTTACTCACCCACAACATTGAAACCCTGGGCCAGATGAGCTGTAATCCGTCGATTGGCGGCATCGGCAAAGGCCATTTGGTAAAAGAGGTCGACGCACTGGGCGGCGCCATGGCTTTGGCCACAGACCATGGCGGCATCCAATTTCGTATTTTGAATAGCTCTAAAGGACCGGCTGTGCGCGCAACCCGCGCTCAGGCAGACCGCGTTTTGTACAAGGCCGCCATTCGTGGGATGTTGGAAAACCAGCCTAATTTGTGGCTGTTCCAGCAGTCGGTAGAAGACTTGATGGTCGAGGGCGATAGGGTGGTGGGTGCCGTAACCCAAGCGGGCATTCAGTTTCGCTCAACCACCGTGGTGCTCACTGCGGGCACCTTCTTGGATGGAAAAATCCATGTGGGCCTCAGCCATTACGCCGCCGGTCGTGCGGGAGACCCGCCCGCCGTTGGGCTGGCTGCGCGTTTAAAAGAATTGAAGTTGCCGCAGGGCCGTCTTAAAACCGGTACGCCCCCAAGAATCGATGGGCGCACGATTGACTTTAGCCAATGCGTGGAGCAACCTGGAGACGGTGTGCCTGGTGGAATGTCTGCCGACATGCCCGTCTTTAGTTATATGGGTCGCGCAGACACGCACCCCCAGCAAGTACCTTGCTGGATCACCCATACCAATGAGCGTACCCACGACATCATCCGTTCGGGCTTTGACCGCAGCCCCATGTTTATGGGCAAGATTGAAGGTGTCGGCCCACGCTACTGTCCGAGCGTCGAAGACAAAATCAACCGGTTTGCAGACAAGACGAGCCACCAAATTTTTCTAGAGCCCGAGGGGTTGACTACCCACGAGTACTACCCGAACGGCATCTCGACCAGCCTGCCTTTTGATATTCAGCACGAGTTGGTCCGCTCCATGAAGGGCCTAGAGAACGCACATATTGTTCGCCCCGGTTACGCCATTGAGTACGACTATTTCGACCCGCGCGAACTCAAGCGCAGTTTCGAGACGCGCTCGATCGCTGGCTTGTTCTTTGCGGGGCAAATCAACGGCACCACAGGATACGAAGAGGCGGCGGCCCAAGGCTTGTTCGCTGGAATCAACGCCTCGCTTCAGTGTCGCCAAATAAAAGGCTTGGCCAACGATATGGGCGGCGCTTGGACGCCGGGCCGAGACATCGCTTACTTGGGCGTGTTGGTGGATGACCTCACCACCAAAGGCGTGACCGAGCCTTACCGCATGTTCACTAGTCGCGCCGAGTTTCGCTTGCAACTCCGAGAAGACAACGCCGACATGCGACTGACAGACTTGGGTCGCCAAATGGGTCTGGTCGACGACGCCCGCTGGGATGCTTTTAGCCAAAAGCGCGATGCTGTTTCACGTGAAACAGAGCGCCTCAAGTCTATTTGGGTGAGCCCTAAAAACCTAGCGGCCAGCGAAGCCGTTCGTCTTTTGGGCAAGCCTTTGGAGCATGAGCACAACTTAGCCGATCTGCTGCGCCGGCCAGAGGTGACGTATACCAACCTGATGACGTTGGATGGCGGCAAATACCAAAACCCTGAACTATTGTCTGTAGGTGGCCAAGTAGGCGGTGCGACTGTTTCACGTGAAACAGCGAGCGCCATCGTCGAACAGATAGAGATTTCCGCCAAATACGCGGGCTATATCGGTCGTCAGCAAGAAGAGGTGTTGCGCTCGGCGCATTACGAAAACCTCAAGTTGCCACAAGACCTGGATTACAACCAGGTTTCGGCTTTGTCTATTGAAGTCCGCCAGCGCTTAAATCGCCAGCGTCCAGAAACTTTGGGACAGGCTTCTCGGATGACGGGCATTACACCGGCCGCAGTCTCCCTGTTGCTAGTGCATTTGCGCCGCGCCCGTTACAAAGGGTTTGGTAACGAACTGGCCGCCGCAGAACCTGTTAGCGACGCGCTGGCTAGTTAATATGCACGCCTTGTCCTTGCCTTTGCGCCAAGGCTTGGGCGCGCTGGGGCTTTCGTTAGACGAGCACCAGCAAAGCCAGCTTCTTGGCTATGTGGACCTGATGGGCAAATGGACCCGCGTCTA
>Ga0247832_1008082_pt1 | contig 10660 bp, 6 predicted proteins | sample LaCruzMarch2015__10_FD_192407 | JGI IMG/M metagenome (GOLD analysis project Ga0247832, IMG submission 192407) | Freshwater microbial communities from meromictic Lake La Cruz, Castile-La Mancha, Spain - LaCruzMarch2015_4m | ecosystem: Environmental > Aquatic > Freshwater > Lake | place: Spain...
TTTGACTGATTTGGAAATTTGCTTTTAACTCACTCAAAATTAACAAGTTATATTCAAAAATGCAACTTTTTTATCATTCTATTTTGCTGATAATCAGCTTTTTAGCAACTCCGAAACTTTAGTTAATTACATTGGCTATTTCTTATAGAAATAAAAAAGATTTAGTGGATTTATTTAATACTTTCTCATTAAAGCACTTTGAAAAAGCTCCTTGGGACTTAAAAGAAAATCAAAGTCTTACAGGTGGTCGCTTACAAATCATAGATACAACTTTATATGACAAAGACTTCCACTTTCAGTTAATAAATGAACTGATTTCAAAAGATAATTCAATGTATGATCTCATGTTCTTAACACCAAATATTACAAAAGGAATTAATCATGCAGACAAACTTTCGAATATATTAAATGAATGGGATATTAAGGCTTATAATAATACACTTAAAGAAAATATCACCGAATTTCCAATTGATGAACATCGCATTTTGAATTATCATTCTTGCAGAGGACTCGAAGCTTGGATATTGGTTTGTTGGAATCTGGATATAATTATTCAAAACATAAAAAATAGTTTCTATAGCCAAGGAGGTGATGCTAAAGAAGTAAGCTTTCATTTAAATAATTGGTTACTTATTATTTTTACACGAGCAATTGACACTCTTATTTTGACATTTGAAAATAAGGAATCGGAAGAAGCAAAATTGATTATTTCAATTGCTCAATCTAAAGCATTCAAACATATGACCGTATTGTAAGTTGAGTTTAATCCCTTAACCTTACAATTAAAACAAAACTGCCAAATCTCCATCATCTTGGTTTAGGGTTGCAATCACTATTTTCTCATAACAATCTCCAGGGCGATTTGTTAAATTAAAGGAATCAATGTAAATAATAGTATCACCATTTAAGTCATCAAGAATCTTACGTATTAAATGGTTGTTTTTTAAATCTGTTACATCCCATAGTGGATGATTTGGTATTATTGCAACATCTTTATCATCACATTGTAAAAAAGGTAAATCGTAATCTTCGATTAATGTCGCATTTATTTTAAAATTAATTTTAAATTCATTCAACTGCTTAGCGATACCTTTAAGCCAAGTTGTTTCACCATTATAATGTCCAAATTCAGGAATATCTGGATTTGCAGTCAATAATTTATCAATATCATCATCATTACCTTTTAAGATTCTTAAAAAACTAATTCCTAATCTCCAATTAAGAATAGGGTGAAAGCGTTTATTACCATAATTTAATAAATTTGTATAATCGGCTGCCATACATTTTGCTTGATTATCTGTAGAGAGCAAGTCTTTGATATAAGGTAAAAATTCGTTGTCTATTCTAGCTTCAGGATCCAAACAAAGTTCTATATAGTTTGTCAGATTTTCAGATAATTTTTGAGTGAAACCAGACCCATTTGGAAGCTTATCAGCATATGAAAAACCAGTAACAATTGATTTATCAACTGCTTGATACTTCCTCAAACCTAAAACCTCCAATTCAGAATTGTCTACATCCTGATGTTGAGTAAAAGCAGAACGTAAAATAAATGCTGCTGAATAAATAGCAGACTTTACTCCTTGAGTTTTAAATTCTAATAACTCATCATTATTTTCTATATTAAGCTGAATACCATCAATATAGCCTTTGGGCCTTATTTCTAATAAAGCAGTAGTTTTATTACTTGCTAAACTAAATTTAAAAATATTAGCAACATTCTCATTATTTTGAATTTTTCTACTATAAGCATTATCATCTAATATAGAATTCTTTAGTAAATTTCCAAAAAATATTCTAGAACTATCAAATCTAAACCCATTACTATTTTGGTTTTCATTAAAGGTGAAAACTTGCCCATAGTGAAATAAAAATGATGTATTAAGCAGCATTTGAGAGTCTATGAATGCAATAAGGTCATTATCATTTACAATTCTAGGGATAGTAATTGAGAAATATGGCTTGATTGATTTTGGATCTTCCTTTGGCATTTTTGATAAGTATGCTTTAGGACGTATACCCAATTTAAATTCCCCACTATTTAGCTTAGCCCTAATTTCATCATATTGTTCTTCTTCCATAAGATTATTTGCTAATGTGTCAATACGAACAGTACCTTCAGTTGACATACTATAGAAAAAGATATTACCTGAAATAGGTTTCTCATATTGAACTAACCCTCCATCTCTCTCGATTAAAGGAGCTGTAATGGCATCAACTTCAAATATTTTTTTATCCTTAGTCAATTCATTTCCTGGGGCATATTCAGAAATAGACATTTCTAAATCGCGTGATATTTCACTATATTTTCTATTTTTATAATCATGGTACAAAATTCTTGTTCTAGTTGGCATACCATACATTGGAAGTAGACCAGCCTCGGCTAAAGATTCGGCTAAGCCTTCTTGTGCAACATCTAATCGCTTAAGTTTTTCAGTCATATCATCATAAATCAAATTTCCGTCCAAAAAGTCTGTATAATTTAAATATTTTGAATGTTCTTTAAACGATTCAGTTCCTAATATTTCATTACATTTTTGTACGAATCTATCCTTAATGTTAGCATTTAAAAAATCTTCTCTCCTACCAAATTCCCCATGATTATCGATTAATTTTTTATTATTAACTAAACTATCTATATTTAATTCTTTGAATACAAGTCTTAAAAGTGATTTGTAAACCATCCTCTTTGAAATGTCACTATTTGTTTCCATAGGGATAAATGGTGTTGGTGGGGCAGCATTAATCATGCCATCTAGATTATAATAATAATAACTATCATGAGAGTTTCCCCTGCACAAGGTTAATGCAATACTAAATGCCTGACCACCTCTTCCTGCTCGACCTACGCGTTGTTGGTAATTATAGCGTTCAGGCGGCATGTTTGCCATCATTGTTGCTTCAAGGCTTCCAATGTCAACGCCAACTTCCATTGTTGTAGTTACCGATAAAATATCAATTTGTCTTACTTTTTTGTCTATTTCATTCAAACCATCAACATTGACAAAAATATTTTTAAAATTTCTTTGTCGATCCTTTGCATCATCTAAATCTGTTTGCCCTGTCAACTCCTCACAATGCATCCTTATTGCATCTTTATTTGAAGTATAGTAATTTTCTTTCCAAATATCTTTTGCGAATTTTGTCTTATTCATATCTAATTTCTCATAACAATGTGAACATACACCAGCAGAAAAATGAGCATGATTTACATTACAGGAAGGACATTTATAAATTATACTATCTGGTTTTAAAATTTTTAAATGGAAATTTTTGGGATTAATAAAAGGATAGTATGGATCACTATATTTTGCCCGATTATTCACTAATTTTATGAATTGTTTAATATTATTTCTGTTAAGAGAATTTAAAATTTCATTAATTAATCTTTTTTTATCAATTAAATTTATATCTGGATTTACTTGATACACTTTATTAAAGAATAATTTATATGTATTTGGTAATGAATCAAAATTAGTGTAATTCCCATTATTACCCTGAGGTTCAAAATCTGCACCAATATGTCTGTATTTATACCCAAGAATACGGATAAAAGAGTTTATTAACTCCCTAATGACTTCAACTAAATTATCATCATCAATTCCTAATTTTAAAATAATATTATTAAACTCATTTTCAGGAAGCATTACATAACCTTTTGCCATCATTTCAATGGTAAATTGATTTCTTCCAAAAAGAAAAGAGCAAATTTTTTCTGAAAACTCCTTAGCTAATTCACAATGTACTCCACCATCCATTTGAAGTCCTATACCACCAGTATTTAAATCATAAATTTGAGACCAATGAAGCACTCTTTCGCCTGTATCAAACTTTTGAAATTTTGATCCTGTTCCTACTGGATTGATTCCCCTTTTTATGAACTCTTCGAAAATCTTGTTAGGGTTATTATTAGTTATGTCAGGTAGTAAATTTTTAATTTCAAAAATATCATTATTAACATCATTAATATTTAAGTTTTCATTAACAAATATTTCCAATAATATTTTAAAATTTCTACCAGTTTGCCCTTTAATTCTTTGTAAATTTTGATTTGCAATTCTAGCTTCACAGTAGTTCTTTATTTCGTTACTCAAGTTATCCCATGACCAATTTTCTTCACACTCAATTTCGAAGAATAAGTCCAATTCCGCAATTAATCCTAACTGAAAAAATATCTTTCTTAAGACATCGTCATAATTGTTTTTTTCTAATTTATTTGAAACATCAGCAGCCGCAGATCTGCTATCAGAAAAAATTAATAATTTTCTTTTATCCACAACAAAAGGGCTTAATTTCCTTAACAGGTTAGATGATAATACCTGAGTAATAATACTGTAACCAGTTCTAAAAGTTCGGATAGGACTTTTTAAAGATTTTCTAAAAACATAGGTTTGAGCACATTGTGGACATTGAGAAGGTAGAGCATTTGCAGAAACATCAGATTTAAATAAGTATCCATTAAGATTATCTGGTATTCCATATCCTTCCCTAATTTCTCCTTTTGTAACGTTAAGGTTTGCTTCCACCCATTTCCCATTTGCACTAAAAGCAGTTGAGAAATCATCTTTCGATTCTTCGTGTAAACTTTTACCCAATAAACTACTTGGCCAAAAAATCACAAAGTCCTCAAAGGTCAAATATTCTGGTCTTTGATCTAAGTTAATTTCAGGCATATTTTCAAATAAAGATGACAATGGTAGAATTTCAATCCTCCCATTTTTTTGCAAGCGACGTCCACCATAAAATAGAGTTCCACATTCCTGGCAATACAAATTTTGCACCACATGTCTCCCATCAACCTTATTCTTAGTGCAATCCAATAAGAGTCCATCAATTACACCTGCTTTAGAATATAAGAAATCTTGATTTCTAAAGAAAAAATGAAATCTGATTCTAGGCATCAATCTTTTAAAGTCATCTTCTCTATCATCAAATAAAGATCTTAAAAGCAGCAATCCTTTTAAAGCTAAATAGTTATCAGTATTACCAAAAACATTACGATTAAAATCACTTAAACTTAAAGTGTGCTTTCCAGGAGTGGCCTCAAAACCTTTTTTTATCATTTTACTAATTGGTAGCCATCCATTTTCAAAAAAATTAGTCCCAAATATATTTTCTGCATTTTCATTTGCTTCATTTTCATTAAATGAATTATACATCCTCTCTAAATCATCTTTTTCAAATATTTCAATTAAAGCATCATTTTGTTCTATATTTTGCTCCTTAACAATGACAAAATTATTATCGAAATCTAACCCAAAGAAATCAGATATATACTGCTTTGCAGCGTCATCATTAGGATCGAGAGATGCAGAACTAGCCATAATTCGCAGTTGTGGATGACTGGGATTTAAACCTACTCTTTCTTCAACCAATCTTAACAATAATGCTAACTCTGATCCTGAACTACCTCTATTTAGGTGGAGTTCATCAACTATAAGATGAAAAATATTATTAGGAGATGATTTAAGCCATTCTCTGGTAGCTTCAAAGATATTATCCTCTTTTTTTCTCATAACCATAATACCAAGCATTGAGTAGTTTGTAATCAAAATATCCGGTGGGGTCTGTTGAATATCATATCTCGTTAACAACTCGCTTCCTCCAACTTTTTGAAAAGAATAAAGTAAATCTTCTTTTTCTTTTTTACTAATACCTGGTTGTGCTATATACCTATTAATTTCCTCCCATGTCTTCTCCATAATTTGTAACTCCCTCGCTAATTCATTTTTGTTAGATTGTGAATCTTCAATGTCTTTGGAAATTGGTGTTGCTCCATTATATTGAGCAAAATAAATACGATGTTTTTTGCACATTAAGGAATAAAATTCTTCTGCTGTATTAGAGTCTAAGGCTTTACGTAAGCGTGTCATTTGATCATCCACTAAAGCATTCATTGGATAGAGAATAATAGCTTTTATAGCTGCCTGTCTACAATCACTGAGAGTATTTCTTTGAGGAACTGGATTATATATAGGATTTCCGCCTCGTTGCCTACCCCTGACTTGTTTAACAGGTGTAAAACCTATAGGAACTTTAAACCAATTAAATTCTCTTGGAATACCAGCGCTTTGATTTCCCCATTGACTTAGATTTTTTGCTAAATAAGCGAATAATGGTAATAAAAAAGACTCAGTTTTACCAGAACCCGTTCCAGTTGTGATTATGCAGTGCTTACCCAATGTATAGTTTTGTATCATTTCAATTTGATGTTGATACAAAGGATAATCGCCAATTAAACCAGATAGACAAAAGTTCTTGAATAATGAAAGTTCCTGGTTATTGTCAAAATAGTTATTACCTTCTGAATTTTTAAAATCAGCTAGTTGAAAATCGGTAATTTTTTTACCTGATGATGGATATGGTTTTATTAGCTCTAAATATGGCTCTTGAGCTAATATCTTATATTCATTTGAGAGAAAAAGTTCTTTTCGCTTTTCTTTAAACGAGGAATCATCAACAGAAAAAGCAGTTTCAATATACTTAAAATACTCTTCCTTTAATTCTTCATAAATACCAATCGGATCTTTCATAAATATAAATTTTTAAGCTTGTAAAAATATTTCATAACTCATTTCTAACTTTAAAGTATTAAAAACCAATTTTGCTAATTCTGGGGGAATACTTTTATATAGATATAAATTTTCATCAATAAAATAAGGTTCGTTTGGATAAGGGTAATCAATTTCTTCTCCTCCAATTACGAGCGTTCCTGAAAGTAAAGATTTTAAAAAGTATCGTGGATTTATTCTAAATTTATTAACATATAAATAAGGCAGGTTACCCGAACAACTGTATAGAGTTTTAAGTATCCGTTGAGGTAAAGGTAAACTAACTGGAACTGCTAAAATTTTATTAACCTTGTCATAACGAATATTTTGATTTAATAGTGACTCTGGAATTCTAATAATTTCATTGGTTTGATTTAAATTTCCTGGAACAAACAAATCAAGTTCTTCTACATATGAATTATTGATAATTTGGATTTTATTACAGTTTTGAAATAATTTAATTTTATCCTCAATTGTAAAATTTTTAATTTCTTTATGCAAATCAAAAAATTCTAATTTACTTAAATACACAAATCTAGCCCATCTCTCGTCAATTTTATCTGAGTCGAAGTAAATGAAGTTCCAACTCCCATTTATAATTTCAAGTAATAGCATAAAAGATTCATAATAAGGATTTACAACATTACCTCTTTTTTTTATCACTTTTATTAATTTTACTCCTTCAGGATCCTTTATCTCATTTTGAATATCTGTTTTTTTAAAAGTTCTACTTATCCAGTCAAATATAAGAACCTGGTCTTGACTATGAATATACTCCTTACCATTTACATTATCTTTAACAAAGCTTATACTTATAATTTCATCATTATTATTAATATCAAACTTACCTGAAATAAGATTGTCGATTGCCATATCAATTTCATTCTCTGATGGCATATCAAAAAAATAAGGATAATTATTTATTTTAAAACCTGACACATCCATCAATTTTATATCTTCGGTATAATATGAATCCGGTAATTCAAAAAAAATATTCTTAAAAACAATATTATTTTCTTGAAAGCTTGGGATTCCCAAATTATCTAAATTAACAATATCTTCTCTAGTAAGTGCTCCAAGAAGTATGAATTTATTGACTTCAGAACTCGGGAACCATGTAGGTTTATTAAATCTAAATTTATTTAGCTGCCTATTATAATTTAAAATACTCATTGTATCTAGGCACAATAGTAAAGTAGATCTAATTATTTTAACATCTTCAGTATTCAATAATATTTTAAGTACATCAGTAAGTTTTGATAACGGATTTTGATCCCCACTCGTTTTTATTAAGGTATCAATTAACTTATTTAAACTTTCCTTCTCAATTTTAAGCATGATTAATATCTTTAAAAAAAGGAAACTCCTTTTGTGAAAATATATTTATTAGTTTATCAAGTTGATTTAAAAAATTATAATTTGTAATAAAATATATTTTTTTACCAACTTTTAAATTAGGATACTTAACAAGTAAATCTTCATCAAAATCTAATAATTCTAAACAGATACAGTTCAATCTTATTTCTTTATCCCTTGTAAATAATTTAGAAATATATAATATTGGGTTAATCTTGACAGTATATTTGCAATCATAAATAAATTTAATTTTATAACAAAAAATATTACCACAATCTGTAAATTCCAAATTGTATATACTATTAAGGCGATTACGCTTTTCAGAAATAAATTGATTGTTTAACTCGTTATTTAAAAAATAAATAAAAAATTTATCCCTAGCCATACTAATATACCAACCGCGAGGATCCGGTTGTATTTGGAAACAAAAATCAAAAAGCCGGTGATCTAGAATTCCATTTTCTAATTTACCATGATTTTCAGTTATAAACCAATTTTCCTCGAATTCATGATTTTTGAAAGTTATATCTGAATATTCATATATATTCTTTGAAATTAAAATTTCTTTTCTATTGTCTTGATTGCCATCTTGTAAAATTTCAAAATACAACTCTGTTTTCTTATTTTGAAACATACAATATAATCCATCTTTTAATAATTTTATGTAGTATTCACCTTGTTCTAATATTGGCAGTTCTATTGTATCGGAAAAATTATTAATTTTTTCAAAAATTTCAAATTCAACTACTTTATTATTATTATTTTTATAAATCTCAAATAAACCGTTATTTAAATTATAAAAATGAACTTGGACGGGAAATAGATTTAAAAATGTTTTTTTTCCTGGAACACCCCCAGTTACACCAGTTAATTCTAGATTTATAGAATTATCACTTTTAAAAAAATTAATGTTTTGATATGAAAAATTATCATTAATATGATGTAAATAGATTATTTCATTTGATTCAGAGATATTGAACTTTATTGGTTTGACAGCTAATTCTTTAATAATTATATTAAGACAAAGAAATAATTTCTCTTTCCAAAATGTTATATTTTGCCTTGTCTCCTGAAAGAAATACATGGGTTCATAATTAAAAGATGAAATTTTCCTAATTACAACTGGATATTTAGGCTCATAAATTGGGGGAGGATTAAATCTTTTGTTTAAATCAACTGACAAAAGTGTATCCGTGCCATTATAATCATCTAAAAAATATAAATATTCTTGTTCATTAATCATATAACTTTTTCCAAGATTTACCTTTGAATCCTTTCCTACATTTATAACTCCATCATTACCTAAAGAATTTCGTAAGATAAAACCTGCTTTCCTTTTTATAATTTTATCATTAATATTGATTGCTTCAATAATCCATATCCAATTCAAATTAATATTTGAAACATTAAACCTAGTTTTATTCGAATTAGTTAATTTAATTTCTTCCTCCTCTGCTGGTTCCCAATTTTTTAGCCAAATTTGAAGACATTCTTTAATAAGATCCTTTGAAGGATTATCTAAATTAAATAATTTAATAATTCTCTGGATATAAGAACGTGAGAGAATATCACTTATTTGATTATCTGTTAAATATTTAAGAGAATTTTCATAAGCTAAACCACATTCATAAATTGCTTTCTTAATTTTGATAATTTCTTCGGAACTAAATAATGCATGCGCATAAATTAAACCTACATTAATCCTTCTTGCTAGAGAACCGTAAATATTAATATTATAAAATTTTAAATCTTTTTTAATGCAATTTTTTTCTAAACTATCTTTTATATTTTGTAGATAATTGGTTCTAATCTGGGTAGATATTGTATTTATCTTCTTGGATATAAGAAAATTTTCAAAATTTGCCCAATATCCACTTAAAATATTATTATTTTCTGAGAATCTAAAGATTGTAAATATTGAAAATCTTAAATAGGGATACTTCTTTGGTGAATCAAGATCCTCATGAATATCTTTAATGGCTAAATAATATGAATCAATGATTTTGGTATTTATTTGATTTTCTATTAATGTAAAATCATTTTTTTCAAGATATTTTAAATATTCATTATAAATTTTTTCAATATTTTCCTCATTAATAGACACAAATACATAATCACCTACTTGTTTATTAGATATACAATAAAATTCGATAGCTTTATTCCAAAATTGTTTTAAATCCATTATTTTGTTGAATTATAAAAAATATAAAATTCTTTGTCGTTAAACTATTTTCGGATTAAAAATAAGTTTTTATAAAAATCCATCCTAATATAGGAAGTAGTTTTGAATAAACCTAAATTTCAATGAACTTTTTAGCTTTGAGGCAAAAAGATGAAACAAGTTTATACATAAAAGGAGAGACAGAGATTCATCGAGGATCAGTAGAAATCCTCCGTCCATTAGGGATAATTGTCAGTCAAGAAATATCCAGACTGACAATTATCGAAACTATAGGACTACATATAAACTTAACTGCGTACTTTTTTCCGACCCGCATTTTTTAAAAATAATTTTGCCAGCCGAATAGGTGGCACATTTGTTTGTGCCCGAACACACAAATCCAATCCTTCGGCAAAACCATAAAGTGCCACTTTTGTCAATACACCTATTGACAGTATTATAATCACTAGTGTTAAGTTAATCATGTAATGACGGATATAATCTTTTCAGTTTCACCCGTGCTTCCTTATTTGTAAACTGCCAGTTTATCTTGCTGTTCTTATTGTTCCTGTATGATTGCCATGCTTCAACT
>Ga0247832_1008085_pt1 | contig 10654 bp, 8 predicted proteins | sample LaCruzMarch2015__10_FD_192407 | JGI IMG/M metagenome (GOLD analysis project Ga0247832, IMG submission 192407) | Freshwater microbial communities from meromictic Lake La Cruz, Castile-La Mancha, Spain - LaCruzMarch2015_4m | ecosystem: Environmental > Aquatic > Freshwater > Lake | place: Spain...
CGCATTACGATTACTGGAAAGACCAATTGATGCCATCTATTTTAGTGGATTCAAAAGCCGATTTATTGGTGTATGGAATGGGCGAACAACCTTTGCGTGAATTATTGCGTTTACTCAAAAAAGGTGTTCCATTCAATCAAGCTAAAACCTTGAAACAAGTTGCTTTTTTACAAGAAAAAGAATTGGACTTACCCAAAAACAAAAACTGGGAAACCGTTGAATTGGCAAGTCACGAAGACTGTTTACAAGATAAAATCAAATACGCTGCCAACTTCAAAATCGTAGAAGTTGAATCCAATAAATGGGAAGCGAACCGCATTATTCAACACGTTGGAAAGGAAACTTTGGTCATCAATCCTCCATACAAAACGATGACGGAAAACGAGGTAGATAAATCATTTGATTTGCCTTATACACGTATGCCTCACCCGAAATACAAAAAACGAGGTGCAATTCCAGCGTATGATATGATCAAGTTTTCAATCAACATGCACCGTGGCTGTTTCGGAGGTTGTAGTTTCTGTACGATTTCCGCTCATCAAGGGAAATTTATTGCTTCAAGAAGTGAAAAATCGATTTTAGCAGAAGTAGAACAAGTAGTGAATCACCCAGAATTTAGAGGTTACATTTCCGATTTAGGCGGGCCTTCTGCAAATATGTATAAGATGAAAGGGAAAGACGAGGCGATTTGTGCGCGTTGTACTTCTCCGAGTTGTATTCATCCTGTGATTTGTAGCAATTTGGATACTTCTCACAAACCTTTGACAGAATTGTATCGTAAAGTGGACGCCAATCCTAAAGTTAAAAAAGCGTTTGTTGGTTCTGGTATTCGCTACGATTTATTGGTAGATGATTTCAATAAAAACAACGAAGACGGCAACCACGACGAATACATTGAGCAAGTAATTACGCGTCACGTCAGTGGTAGATTGAAAGTGGCACCTGAACATACTTCTGATGCGACTTTACGAGTAATGCGCAAGCCCTCGTTTAAATATTTCCATAAATTCAAAGAGAAATACGACAAAATTTCTGAAAAACATGGTTTGAAACAGCAATTGATACCTTATTTCATTTCATCGCATCCCGGTTGTGAGGAAGAAGACATGGCGAATTTGGCTGCAGAAACAAAAGATATGGGTTTTCAATTGGAACAAGTGCAAGATTTCACACCTACACCAATGACAGTTGCCGAGGTGATTTATTACACTGGCGTTCATCCTTACACCTTAAAACCAGTGAAAACGGTAAAAACCAAAGAAGAAAAATTGAATCAAAATCGTTTCTTTTTCTGGTACAAACGTGAAAATCAAGCGTGGATCAAGCAGCGATTGGAAAAAGCAAAACGTCCAGATTTGATCGAGAAACTGTTAGGCGAAGAAAAACCGAAAACGGAAAAGCAAATACCTAGTTGGTTGGAGAATAGACGAAAAAAGTAGATTCTTGTATAAGATTCGATTAAAACCCTTGAATTGTTGCTATTATTTTTTGCTTCACTACTTCCCAGGTAATAGTTTTATCAAATACAAGTGGGGTGGGCTGTATTTCTGCATCTTCAAAATAAGATAAGCTTCTAATTACGTGAAAAGTGGTTTGATGTGGATATTTTTCTGAGTAAAAAGAAAACAAGTCAGTAATTGAATAGTGTTGTAACAAGAAAAACAAATCATAAAAGTCTTTTTTACTTCCTCGTCCAGTTATTGCATCTAATTTCATAGCAGCAATATCTTCAATGGAAGCCATTCGGATGTTTTCGAGGATAACAAAAGGTCTGATAAATGGATAATGAAACTTGATGAAATCAACTTTTACTTGGTTGATTGTTGATATAAGTGTTTGTGTATGTTGATTATTTACAACAATTTGATAATCAAACAATAAAGATGATAAAATTTCACTTGAGGAGAAATCAGTTGTTGAAAACAGATCTAAATCAATGGATTCTCTATTTCCCATCTGTAATGCTAAAGCAGTTCCACCAACCAATACAAAAGAATTCAAATATTCTTTCTGCATCAAGGATTTTAATAATTCCAGTGTGTTTGGTTTGACTGTTTGAAGTTGTAACATCTGAATTTTGATTTTGGTATTGAAAAATAGACAGAGCAGAAACTCAATGTTCTTTCATCTAAATTTTTAATTTCTACAACGAATGACTTCAATTTATCTACTCCATAATTGTCTATTAAGGCTCTAAAGTCAACTAAAGTACCTCTTGTAAGTATTCGTTCTACGATAAATAGTGAATGAATTTCTACGTCAATATCCTCAATATTCACGTCCCAAAAAAGCGATTTGGTCAAACTATTTTTAAAATCTGTATTCATTATTCAAATTTAAGTTTTTTTGCTTCACTATTTCCCACGTTATAACCCAGCACTACACGTCGGTAAATCTCTGTTCACTTTTTTGAATAAACCTTGCAATACTTTTCCTGGTCCAACTTCGATCACTTCGGTGCAACCATCCGTAAGCATATTTTGCATAATCTGTGTCCATTTTACAGCTCCTGTTAATTGAAGCACAAGATTTTCTTTGATCATTGCTGGGTCAGAAACAGCTGCTGCGTTGATGTTTTGATAAACAGGACAAATCGGTGTTGAAAATTGTGTTGCTTCAATCGCTGCTGCTAATTCTTCGCGCGCTGGTTCCATTAAAGGAGAATGAAAAGCACCACCAACTGGTAAAATTAAAGCGCGTTTTGCTCCAGCTTCTAATAAACGTTTACACGCTTCTTCCACCGCTGGAATGGCACCTGAAATTACTAATTGTCCGGGGCAGTTGTAATTTGCTGGTACAACAACTCCATCAATCTCGCTACAAATTTTCTCGATTATTTCGTCTTCTAAATTCAAAACTGCTGCCATCGTTGAAGGTTGCGATTCACACTCTTTTTGCATTGCCATTGCACGTTGGTAAACCAAATTCAAACCGTCTTCAAAACTCAAGGTTTTATTTGCAACTAAAGCTGAAAATTCACCTAATGAGTGTCCTGCCACCATATCAGGTTGAAAAGCATCACCTAAACAAGCAGCTAAAATTGTTGAATGCAAAAAAATTGCTGGTTGCGTTACTTTCGTTTGTTTCAACTCTTCATCGGTTCCTTCAAACATAATTTTCATTATGTCGAAACCAAGAATTTCATTGGCTTTGTGGAATAGTTCTTTTGCTAAATCAGAGTTATCATATAAGTCTTTGCCCATTCCTGAGAATTGCGCACCTTGACCTGGGAATACATAAGCTTTCATAAAGGGATTTTTTACAAAGGTAAAATTATTTTAGTGAGTGATTTCTGACGCTAAATTAGAATTAGATGTAAATTAAAGTTTGAAATCAATTTTGTTTTCTTTTCTTTTTTTCTTGACAAAAAAAGAAACACCGCGCAAGCAGCACCAAAGGTAAAAAAGTCAAGGCTTTGAATTTCTTTTTGTTTGCAATATTAAACTCAAAAAAATATTTACAACTCGTAGCGAACAATTTTAACTCCTTTCTGAAACTGGATTTTGGCGGATGTTTTTACAAAAATCCTTAAAATTAACCAGTTTCAGTTCAGTAGCTAAAACCTAGAAATTCAAGGCCGATTCAGTTCGCTAACGTTTGTTTTTTGGTTTCAGTTCTAATTATTTGTTTTGACTTTTTATTTAAGTAATTGGTATGAAAGCGTACAATTAAACTTTTTTTTAAAATTTCTCAACTAAAAAAGCAACCTCGAGAAATACTAGTGCGTCAATAAAGGGTCGAACAAAAACGTTTGTTCATTTTGGTTTTATTTAACTTGCAGATACCTGAAAAGATTTTAAGCAGCGGAAACGTTTCTCTAATTCTTTTCAGGTTTTTTTTTGCATAGGAAATTGCTTGAGTAAATTATTTATCTTAATTGTAAATAAATTCTCGCAATTCTTCCAATTTAGTAATCATTGGATTGATGAAGTTTTGTTTCTTCTCAACAGCTTCAAAATAAGTACTGATAGTTGGTTCGTTACTTTCTAACACCATTACTTTTATGCGATTGAAGAAATCAACATTCAATTCTGCCCCCAGACTTTTTACAAAACGAACCGAACTATCAATAGAACAACCGGAAGCTGATTCTATATCTTCATTCACTGCAAGGATAAGATACTGATTGAAAAGTAAAGTTCCTTCGCAAGTAAGTTTCTTGTTATGTGCTGCCCAATTTGACAAGAAATGATGCATTTGTTCATTGACATACTGCGCTTCTGTTGCGTCCAGTTTCTTATCCGCAAGATATAACCAAATGCGACTATGAGCAGGTAAATTCGGGAAAAGTTGACTAAAGTTCGGCAGCATTCGCAATTAATTCAGCAACGTCTAATACTTTAATTTCATCTTCTTTGTTGAAGTTTTTAACTCCATCTGTCATCATTGTATTACAGAAAGGACAACCAGTTGCAATGATTCCAGCTTGTGTTTCTAAAGCGTCTTCCGTTCTTTCAATATTGACTTCTTTGTTTCCTCTTTCAGCTTCTTTGAACATTTGCGCTCCTCCAGCTCCACAACACAATCCTTTTGTTTTACAACGTTTCATTTCCACTAATTCAGCGTCTAATTTTTCAATTAAACTGCGTGGTGCTTCATAAACATCGTTTGCTCTTCCTAAATAACATGGATCGTGGAAAGTGATTTTTTTGCCTTTATACGTTTGTTTTCCCTCTAAAGCTAATTTTCCTGTATTGATTAAATCTTGAATCAATTGTGTGTGGTGAACCACTTCGTAATTTCCACCTAATTCAGGATATTCGTTTTTCAAGGTATTAAAACAATGCGGACAAGCAGTAACAATTTTCTTTACTTCGTAGCCGTTTAGGACTTGAATGTTCATCATCGCTTGCATTTGAAATGTAAACTCATTTCCAGCGCGTTTAGCAGGATCGCCCGTACAGCTTTCCTCGGTTCCTAAAACAGCGAATTTCACGTTGCAATGGTTTAAAATTTTAACCAATGCTTTCGTAATTTTCTTTGCTCTATCATCAAAACTTCCAGCACAACCAACCCAAAATAATACATCAGGTGTTTCGCCATTAGCCATCATTTCGGCCATTGTAGGTACATTCAAACTCATAGCTTAATTTTCGTTAGCCCAATTTAATCGGTCACTTGGTGAAAACTGCCAAGGTGCACCATTATTCTCAATATTTGTAAGCATTCCCGTCAATTCTGAAGGCATTTTTGATTCTTCCATCACTAAATAACGACGTAAATCAATGATTATAGAAAGCGGATCAATGTTCACTGGACACTCTTCCACACAAGCATTGCAACTTGTACACGCCCAAACTTCTTCTTCTGAAATGTAGGAAAATAAACTTTTCCCATCATCGTAATCTTTTCCGTGCTGACGAACATTTTCTCCTACTTCCACCAAACGATCGCGTGTGTCCATCATTATTTTACGTGGAGAAAGCAATTTCCCTGTTTGGTTTGCAGGACAAGACGAAGTACAACGTCCACACTCGGTACAAGTGTAAGCATCCAACAAATTTTTCCAAGTTAAATCTTGCACATCTTTAGCTCCAAAACGTTGAGGTGCTGCATTCGGGTCAGCTGGTGCAGCAAAAGGATCTGCACTTGGGTCCAACATCAATTTCACCTCATTGGTAACCGATTCCATGTTGGTGAATTTTCCTTTCTTCTCCAAGTTTGAAAAATAAGTATTCGGAAATGCCAATACAATGTGGAAATGTTTGGAATACGGTAAGTAATTTAAAAAGGCAAAAACCATTGCAATGTGTCCCCACCATCCGATTCGCTCCAATAATTCTAATGTACTTGTAGGATACCCGTCTGCAAACATAGGCATCAACATATCAGCAAAAAGATTAGAAATCAAAAATCCAAATGAGCCATTTGCGTGCTCAACGTGTGAGCCACCAATTCGATATAAAATTTCATCTGTGGTGTTCATTGTAAAGATACAAGTCACCAAAACGATTTCCATAATTAGAATTAAATTGGCATCTTTTGTTGGCCAACCTGCTAATTCTTTCATCGTAAGTCGTGGTAACTTCAATAAATTTCTTCTTGCTAAAAAGGCGAATGTTGCTATTAACGCTAAAAGCGATAGCACTTCAATAAAGCTAATCATGAAGGTATAAAAACCACCAAGCGCAAAGTAAAAAAATCGGTGATTTCCACTCAAACCATCAACGATAATTTCAATTAATTCAATTTGAGTAATTACAAAAGCTACATAAAGCGCTAAATGCAATAAAGCTGGAATAGGTCGACTGAACATTTTTTTTTGACCAAATGCTACCAAAAACATTGTTTTCCATCGTTCACTTGAATTTCCTTTTCTGTCGATGTCTCTTCCGAGTAAAATATTGCTGCGAACTTTCCAAATATTGTATCCAAAAACGCCAAAACCGACGATGGAAATAAGTGCGAAAACGATAATTTGAATCATATTTTTATCTTAATCTGGGATGGTATCCAATAATTTTCTAAACTTCTTTTCTTCTTGTGATGTCAACGGAACACCTTTTGTTTTTGCGCCAAATACTGAAAAATGAATGTAACGTTCAGGATGTAATTGCAAGTCATTAACAAGATTTTGGAGCTCATTGTTCGTTTCAACTAATTCTGTGTATAGTTTTTCGTCTTTAAGTAGTTTACCCATCGTTCCAGTTCCGTTCTCTACATCAGCTAAAACTAAATTCAATTTCTTAATCGTTGTTTGTGCATCCAACACTACACTTTTAAAATCAGCAGTTACTAAATCGTCCGAGATTTTCTTGGTGTTACCAATGATTGCGGTAACTTGATCGTTACTTTTCTTTAAATTTCCTGTAATGTTTTCAACGTTAGTCATAATTTTTGCAAAAAGGATTTTTTCTTCCCCAACAAACATTTCTATCTCTTCAGCAACATTTCCTAACTTTTCAATTGTGATTTTAACTTGACGTAAACTTCCTTCAATTTCAGAAGTTGCAGTCGTGTCCCAAAAAGAGGAAAGTGAAACAACCATTTTGTCAATTGAACTCATCATTGCTTGTAAACGTTGTGAAATCGGATCTGCGTATTGTTTTACTTGCGACATCATATCTACCGACAATTTTCCTGGTAAAACTTCACCTGATTTATAATACCCTTTATTGAATTTTAATGGAATTTGAATGATAATTGCCTTGGTTAGAACGTCTAAAGAACCAATTTCAATCACTGTTCCTTTCGGTAGTTTAATGTTCTTGTCTTGAATACTAAATTCAATTTTAACCCTTCTATCAGGTGAATTGGTAGGAATATTTTTGATAGACATTACTTTCCCAACGATAACGCCGTTTAAAGTAACATTACTTGAAACCATGATATTTCCTGAGTTCGGGAAATAAGCAGTGTATTTAACATCGCCTCCAAAAAAGCTATTTCCTTTCAGAAAATTAACTCCAGCGACCAAAACGACTATTGCCAAAACAGCAACAACGCCAACTTTTATTTCTTTTGCAAATTTCAACTGCTTATTTTTCTGCTAATTTAATAGCTTTTTCAATACTAATTCGCTCTCCATTAAAGAAAGCTACAACAAATGCGTTTTGAAAGCCATTTTCGATTAGTTCGTGCTTATAATTTTTTGCAGCTTGAAGGTCATTTTGAAATATGCCAGTACAATATTTAAATAAATTATCTTGTTGGTATTCAAACATTTCCAAACCTTTAAAACGTGAGGATGTCAAAGATGTTTTTCTATCAGAAGTATGAATTTGAACTCTAAAGATTAATCCAGTACTATCTTTCGTTACTGATTGATTTTCAGATGAATTTGATGGAGTTGCTGTATTATTTGTTGTTGGAGTTGGTGATATAACTTGATTAGTATCTTGTTGAGTTTCTTTCACAACCGTTCTCCCTTCCAATTGATTTTTGTAATTTTCAAATGCTTTAAACATTGAATTTGCCATTTGTTCTTGACCGTCTTTTACACCTAAAAATTTTTCTTCTGTTGGATTTGTAAGAAATCCTGTTTCAATTAAAACGCTTGGCATCGTTGTTTTGTATAAAACCAAAAATCCCGCTTGTTTAACGCCGCGATCATAGCGACCAACTTTTTTAAACTCACGTTGTAAGTTTTCAGCAAATAAAATCGAATGATTTAAATAAACAGCTCCTTGCAATTGTTTTGCAATGATTGCATCTGGTGACAAATCAAAATCCTTGTACTTCGCTCCTTTGTCATCTTCTAAAGCTATAATTGAGTTTTCTCGCTCCATTACTTTTTGTTGGGCTTCTGTTCGATGTAAACCCAAAACATACGTCTCTGTACCAAAAGCAGCGGCACTTCCAGCATTGGCATGGATGCAAATAAATAAATCAGCTTTATTGCGGTTAGCGATATTTGCACGTTCAATTAACTCAACAAAAACGTCTTTGTCGCGCGTGTAAATAACTTTAACATCTGGGTGTTTTTCTTTGATCATCGCTCCTAATTTCAAAGCAATTTCTAGACAAACTGTCTTTTCGTTTGCAAAGTTTCCGTGACAGCCAGGGTCTTTTCCTCCATGACCAGCATCGATGACAACGGTTTTGATTAATTGCTTTTCTGCTTTTCCGCTTTGAGAAAATACACTTAGTGTGAACATGCTGAAAAACACAAACACTAATTGAGCAAATATTTTCACTTGTATTTCGTTTTTCATTCGCACACTGAATTTTGGTAGTTTTGCACCAATTTCCTCCATGTTACAAAATTAGCACCATAGCTTGACCAAGTTTATCAATATACAACAACTTTTCTTCGTCACATTGTTAATAATGTGTGTTCAAGGATTTGTTACAGCGCAAGTTGTGCAAAAAGATACGCTTGTCGTGAACGATAATTCATTGGAAAGTATCATTCGCTACAGTGCCCGTGATTCAATTTTTAACGACTTGAAAAAAAAGCAAGTTCATCTTTATGGGGACGCAAAAATCCAAATGGACGAAATTAATATGACTGCTGGATACATTTTGGTGGATATGAATACCAATGAAATTTCAGCAAGTTATGCGTATGACAAAGATAGCAATAAGGTCGAATTTCCAACATTTACCGATGGTAGCGAGGTAGTTACAGCACATAAATTGCGCTATAATACTGAGACCAAAAAAGGATTTTTGGAGGAACTTTCTATCAAGCAAGATGAGTTTTATTTTCACATGGGAATTGCAAAACGTCACCCGAACGATGAAATTCATTTACGACAAGGAAGGCTCACAACTTGCGATTTAGAAGAACCCCATTATCATTTCCAATTGTCGAAAGGTGTGGTTGTTCCGAATGAACGCATTGTTACAGGACCGATGAATTTATGGGTAAAGGGGATTCCTACACCATTTGGTTTGCCATTTGCACTTTTACCAACCAATCAAAAAGAACGGACTTCTGGTTTGTTGTTTCCAGAATTTGTCCCGATTTCTCAGTATGGCTTTGGGTTTCAGAATTTAGGCTACTATATTCCAATCAATGATAATTTGCAAACCTCACTTTATGCCAATTTGTACAGTCGCGGAAGTTGGGGCTTACGAAACGACTTAGATTATTCAAAACGCTATGGTTTTTCTGGGAGATTATCTGTTGGTTTTCAGCAATTTATCAATGGTTATCCAGATACTTTAAAACCAATAAAAATCAGTGTTAACTGGTCACATCGAAAAGAACCAAAATCAAATCCTTATTGGAATTTTTCTTCGAGTGTGAATTTTGCCTCTGACAATACAAACAAAAATAATTTAGAGCCTATCAATTCAGAATACTTTAATAATTCCTTTAATTCAGACATCAACATCAATCGATTGTTTCCGGGGAAACCACTGACAACTGGGATGAAAATTTCTTTGCGTCAAAATTCTATTGCAAATAATATTTCTTTAATCAGTCCAATTTTTAATGCCAATTTAACACGCGTATTTCCTTTTAAAAACCTTTTTAAAGTAGCAAACAAAGAATGGAAAAAAACAATAGCTCGAATTGGTCTAACATACAATATAGAAGCTCAAAATCGTTCTAATTTTAAAGATTCGTTGTTAAATGTTGGTGACTTTCAAGGTATTTCCGATCAATTTTTAAATGGTATATCTCAATCCGCAGCACTTCAAACAACATTTGGTTTAATTGGTAACACCATCAAAATCAATCCTTCTATCAATTATGGAAACAAAATTAACTTTCAACAAGTAGACAAATCCTATGACATCGATTCAAACGCTACAATAACTGACACTGTAGGTAGATTTGGAATGAAACACGAATTTAACATGAATGTGAGTTTGACAACCATACTTTACACCTACTACAATTTCGTTGGGAAAAACAAGCCTAAAATGCGCCATTTAATGACTCCAAGTGTTGGTTTCCGTTATGTTCCATTATTGAATCCTTTAATTTCAGCAAATGTGGGCGCAAATCAATCACTCGTAACTTATTCACCTTTTGAAAGTAGTGTGTATAATAATATTGGAAATTCGAACCAAGCAGCATTTTTGAATTTTGGAATCAACAATACCTTTGAGTTAAAATACAAATCGGATAAAGACACGGTGACTGGTTTCAAAAAGACACGTTTAATCGACCAATTATCCATCAACGGAAACTACGATTTCATGAAAGACTCGATGAATTTATCGAATATCAATCTAGCTTTGAGAATTAGTCCTGTTG
>Ga0247832_1008087_pt1 | contig 10653 bp, 12 predicted proteins | sample LaCruzMarch2015__10_FD_192407 | JGI IMG/M metagenome (GOLD analysis project Ga0247832, IMG submission 192407) | Freshwater microbial communities from meromictic Lake La Cruz, Castile-La Mancha, Spain - LaCruzMarch2015_4m | ecosystem: Environmental > Aquatic > Freshwater > Lake | place: Spain...
AAAGGGGTTATTGGTCCTGTTCGGGTCAAACAGATGCACTGCCTTGATGCAGTTCTCGATGCCGTCGGAGACCATCTCGTCACGGAAAGAGTAGCCAACAAAGTTAGGCTTGGTCGACAAGCGCTCACAGATCTTGAAGATACAAACTCCAATATATTCTGGAATCCTAGTCTGAGGATCCTCTACCAGCGCCTTTCGATACTCGACGATCGCTTGATAGAAGTCCTTGTTGTTCACGTAGTGTCGCTTTGCCATTACAGTTGACTTCCTTGCTGTTCCATGGTATAAGGGGCTGAGACCAAACCAAACCCATTACAGGTCAATGTTGTATAACTTATATCTAAACTTCTCACTATTGTAAATCTTTATCCTCTCCACAAAGTGGAGAAGTGTATGATTCTTTGAGGATTTCCATGACAGGTCATCGGCTATGTCGTAGAGTGTGGCAGAGGTCTTTGTATCGGTGGTCCTGAGGCCTCGACCGATCGACTGAAGGTTCCGCACCCGAGACTTTGATGGACTTGCAAACACGACGTTCGAGAGGTTCTTGATGTTGATGCCCGTAGAGCTTGTGCCGTAGGACGCAACGATGATGGCGTCCTTCTCTGTCTCTATGATCCGTCGGATCTCTTCCCGCTTCTCACCGTCAACGTCACCAGAGATGAAGAACACCTTGCGGTCCATAGCGTCTTGGGCTATCATGTCGTGGAGGACCTTGCCGTGCTTCTCCACGTACTGGAAGAGCAGGAGAGTGTTACCCTTCAGTGACAGAGTCAAGTTCTTGATGAACTTGTTCCGTGAGTCAGATCTGACAAGGAAGTCCATCTCAGCTTGGTATTCGGCCTTACACATAGTCTTCCTCACTTCCTGCGGGTACTTGAGGACAAGGGCCTTGATGGTCAGTTCAGCAAGGTGCTTCTGCTCCATGAGGTCTGCGGTCGTGGTGACTTTCCTGACCGCACCGAACAGTCCCTCAAGGACAAGCTTGTGTGTCTGAGTGCCGTCCAGGGTTCCGGTAAAGCCGAACCTGTACTTGCAGTTGTCCATAGCCGAAAGGATCGACGTGAGGGACTTTGCCTTGAACAGGTGTGCCTCGTCGCCTATCACCACGTTGAACTGTTGGAACCACTTCTTGGGGAGCTTATAGATGGACTGCCAGGTACTTACAAAGAAGATCTTATCAGAGTCTTTCTCTTCTCCTGACATGATCTTGTGGACCATGCCCTTGGGTAGTCCGTAGTCCTCAAAGTCGGAAGCCATCTGGTGTACCAGAGACGTGGTCGGCACGATGATGAGCGTCTTGGTCCTGTAGTAGCAGGCAAGCAGATAGATGATGAGTGATTTACCAGAGCCAGTGGGTGAAAGCAAAAGTGCACGGCGCTTTCTGACACCGTGCACGAACGCTTCTATCTGGTAGTCTCTTGGTTGATGCTTGGGCTCTAGTTTCTTGATGAAGCTCTCGGCCTCAAGGAGAGAGAACTCTGTGTCTCCAAAGTCACCGTCTAGCTCTAGCTCGTATCCCCTGCTCTGACAGAACTGCTCTAATTCATGAATAAGACCACAATAAAGCAATCTGGTGAGTGGATTCAAGAGTCTAATTTTGCCGTCCCAGACTCTGTTGCGATATGCAGGTGAGAACTTGGCGCCTGGAACTTCAAACGTAAAGTGCCCGGCAATCTCCATAAGGAGCCCGGGCTCACAGTCTATCTTAAGGTGTACCTCGTTGTGTCGTCTTACTGTTATCTTGTCCATTCTGATTCCATATCAAATCACCCGCCGTTGGTCCACCTCAGGAAGTCGATGGCATTCTTAATTAGGAAGTTCCTGGTTTGCAGACTCTTGATGATAGAGTCCAGGAACTCTACCTTCTCGCCCTGGATGCCGATCTTCAAGGACAAGTCAATGATGTCCCTGTCGGCCTCAATGTACATCGGAATGTCAGCCTTGAGGATAATGCCTCTTGGAGGTAGTTCCCACCCGAGCTTTTTGGTCTCCTCGGTGTGGCCCTGACTGTAGAACTCGTATTTTGAGAGCTTGAGCTGCTTCATCTGAGCCTCGAGCTTCCTCAGGGAGGACCTCTCGGACAACAGCATCATGTAGTATTTATGGTGGAGCTTAGGGATCTTTAGGCTCTCGTTGCCTAGATCGGTCTGGTCTATCTCGCTGTCACGCTTCCACTCGTCAAAGATCTCTTCAAACTTCATGCTTACTTCCCGGACCATCAAATAAGACTTACTATAATACAAATATTCTAAATGTCAACCCCCAATAAACACAGTACTAAATCCGGATGTTATTACGTTATCAGACCCGTATTGATCACCTATTCTACCTACACGCCTACCACCTATGAATACAGTCGATGAGCCCGAGCTCAATGTTGAGAGATCAGGACCACACCCACCCGCTAGATGGAAACCAACTGTATCTCCTAGAACTACAGGAGGAGTGCCCCCTATGAAAACTGTACTTACAGAAGCGGCACCAGTAACAGTTCGCACAGGAAAGTTACATCTCTTTCCTGTTCCAGTCCTAGAAAATACTGTACTGGATCCACCCGCCAACGCTATTGCTGGCATCTTAGATACTCCCTGCTGCTAGATCTGCTTGAAATGATGCTAGTCCGGGCGGCCAACCCCAGTACGAGAATTGACTGAACGTTCTGGTAATTTCTGAATCTTGCCCGGCATTTACCACCATCACATATGCTGCTGTATATTCATATGAAAAGTTGGTGGGCTGTGTCCATTCAATAATGGCAAGATACTCCGGAAGTCCTGAAGTTGAAACATCGTTGGCAATTGGAAATTCTTGAGAACCCGGTGGGGATGGTAAGACTAGATTATATGTCGAGTTGAATACCGCATCATCGAGAGTGCCACTCATTCTTAATACCCTCTGGTAAGAGGTCGATGAAGTGGTTGTAAATGTTACCCCAGACCTTCCGGGTGTTGTAAGTGACAAGGACGATATGACTACAGGTTCATATATCGGTTCACCACCACCGCCTGACACATCTTCATATAGGTTGATGGTAAGGTCTACAATGTAAGTGAAACCGGAAAATGATGAGAACATATATCCTTCTGCTGCACCAGGATTTTCTGGGTCATCATCCGGGTAATCATCACCAGGAATTTCCGGAATATCAACAGGTGTTTTAATGACGGTCAGAACATACGACATCAGCTTACCTTAGTAATATCGTACGTGATGTACCTGAATGTCGCAGAAGCTTCAATATAGTCTATATCCTCTGCGGACGTGTTGAAATCTAAACCGGTCAGTCGAGTAGGAAATGCATCCTTGAACACGACGTCATAGTTTGCATTTCTGTTACTTGTCAATACTGTCAATGAGATATCGGACCTGATGGACTCACCTGATACAGCATTTCTTGATGCTATTTCTCTATACTCGCTGAACGACCTCTTGCCGAGAGCTCTCACCCACTCGTGTATCTCCATGTAGTTCCTGAGGTTCTCGTCTACCTTGAACGACAGCTCGAGCTCGTCATAGAGCAGGTGGTCACCGGGAAACGGCACTCGAATCATGGGGTTGTTCACGTCGATCTCTGGGAGTGACAGGCCTGGTATGTTTACCCTCTGAACAAAGAAGTTGACGTGTGGCGCACGCTTGAGAGTAAACTTAAAGTTCAGCGGCGAGAGAAAGTTCTTGTTTGGTACTTGATCGACCGACATATTAAATCTCCTTTGATCTGTATTTATCAGCTCAAACTAAAAAGGGGAGAGCCGAAGCTCTCCCCAGTCCGTCCAGTTGATCTGGATCTTATGGTTCAACTGTATTTATAGCTTTTTTGGTCTTTGGTTTTCCGAGCTGTGCTAGGCTCGCTTTCAACTTACTTTCCTCAGATCTGGGTGGTCTGCTCTTTGCACCGAGTGATAGTGCTTCTCTCTGCTTTGCCGCCCATTCTGGGTCTGACCACCTAGACTTAAGTCTTGTTGAGGATAGCCCTGCCTGCTCTTCTTTGGTCATCTTGGTCTTAGGTTCGGCTCTCTTGCGGGTTCCGTTGTTCCACTGTTCCTTCATGTGTTTACCGTTCTCGAGCTTCCACTCCTCGGTGTGGGGCTTGTCCTTTCTTCCGTCGGACAGTTTTTCCCTGTGTTCATCAGAGAACTTGTAGCCCAATTGTTGCTGCCGCTCTTCAAACTTTGCCTTCTTGGATTCCGATATCTTTTGACCGACTGATGGGTCTCTCGGTCCGAACTTTTTTCCCTTGTTGGCTTTAGAGATCTTTTCGCCGACGGTCTTAACACCTTCATCTGTGGCGTGCCACGGTACAAATCCTACAATATTGATGTTGTAATATCTAGGCATCTTTGTATTTGGTGAGACTTCTTCAAACCTGATATTGCTTAACCAACGTTGTTCTGTCAAATACATTTCTTCCTTTGACTGTATATCGGTGGTCAGTATTCTACGTCTAAAATCTGTAGGTCTATTTTTATAGGCTCGTTTCATCCAGGACGAACTGCAGATATATCCGTCATCAATGTGTCCCCAATGACAACCTATGTAGTATCGCTTGTACTTGCGGTCATACCAAATATAGACAAAGCCGTATTTTTCGGGGTAAATAGACATGTGCTGACACTCCTGTTCAGTGTTAGAGTCCATGGGTATTTGCGGTACCGCGATGGACAATTTTAGTGCAAAAAGAAACCCTGGGAAGTTTCGAAACTTCCCAGGGTTATTTATTACTTTCCTAAGCGGAAAGTGTTCAAACTACAGAAGATTGTTGACAATCACCCTGCGGTAGTACACGTTGGTGTTAAGCGTCAGAGCGCCAGAACCAACCGTCGAACCCTGGGCGAACGGATTGGCAACCATTCCGTACCTGGTCTTGAAGCCGATCTTGGGCTGGAAGGTGCCCTGATCGACCGCACGCACCATCTGCAGGGGCACGTATGGGCAGTAGAACAGACCGGCGTCGAAGGCCGAAGAGCCCTTGTAGCCGACAGTCAGGTAGTTACCACCGATTGCATACGGATCAATGTAGACCTTCAGGCGACCGTTCAGGACACCTGCAAAGGTGTTACCCGTGTCATCGACATTCAGGTTGTTTGAGTTAAGGGCGGGAGCATAGTCAAGAACACCAGCCATCTGCAGGGCCGAAGCAACGTCGGACGAGCAGATAACAATGTTACCCTTGCCACGGCGAGTCTGCTTGGCGATCTGGTTGGCTTCACGCTCAAGCTGGAACATCAGGCCCTTGAACTTCTCAACCGACCAACGGCCGTTGGAGTCTGTGTCAAGGTCAAACACACCGACAGTTGTTGTGTTCTCTTGGGCGCCCGGAACGGCTGTGATGTTGATCGTGCGAACAACTTCACGGTTGATTTCGGCCAGGATTTCAGCCGAGAGGATGTTGGCAAGCTCTGTCTCAGCATCGAGGCCGTGGATTGCCTTGAGGTCTTGAGCCAGTTCCATGGTGTACTCGGCCTTCAGGGCACGTGACTTGGCTGTCACTGTAACCTTTTCGATCGAGAATGCCATCGAGGCAAACATGGTGTTACTGTCAGCACCGAGGGCTTCAGCCTGGGCTGTCGACATGCCTGTGCCGGTGTTGTAGGTGTTAATGGCAGACAGACCGGTCGTGTTTGAGTCACCCGGGATCGAGCCGACAAACTTCTGACCGAATGTGTTGGCGCCTGTTACAACAGACGAGAACGAGGTGTTGACTTCGTTGTAGAATGTCTCACCACCAGCCAGAGCATTGGCGGTTGTTGCGTTAGCGGCATAGCGTGAGCGCATGGCAAAGATCAGGCCTGTTGGACCAGTCATTGGCTGTGTGCCAGCAATGTCGTAAGCAATCAGGTTTGGCATTGCACGGCGAACCAGGCTGATCAGCACTGGGTCAAACGTGTCGATGGCGCCTGTACCGGCTGTTGAGCTAGAACCACCCATGTTGTTGAGTGGCAGAGCCGAAGTGGTCTCCGTCAGGGTCTGGTACTGACCGTGTGAGGCCGATTCACGGAGAGCCTTCTCCGTGTTCTCGAGTACAACAGCTGTAACTGAACGCCTGTGAGCATCCTTAATTGCCGGTAGATCGGCATGCTCTAGGATTGGGGCCCACTTCTTTTGAACTTCTTCCTGTAGAAACATTTTAGTCTTTCCCTTTCTTAAGGTTTGATTTTATTTATAAAGCTTTACTTCTTAACGGTTCTGGAAATGGCTTGAGCATACCTATTCACAGATGGATCATAGGAAATTGTTGGAGTTGCGATGTCACCCTCGAAAGTTTCCTCTTCAAGGTTTGATCTTGTCGTCGACCTGACAAAGTAGTTCTCTTTCACAACTGAGAGCTTCCTTGTATAGACATCTAGGTCGCCGTCGAACTCAATCCCCTCTGCCAGTGCAAAGAACTTTTCGGCCTGGGTCATTGTCAGATCATCAGCAAGGTCCTCAAGAACCTCCTGTCTCTTTGACTCTGTAAGAATATCCATAAGTTCCGTATTCTCTTCGATTACCTCGGAAAGACTCTCCTCAAGCTTTTCAACCTTTGCGGTGAGTGCTTCCAGGACATCAACCTTGTCCTCTGGTACGTCAATATAATGCTCTGCAAACAGGCCCTTGAGCCCGCCGATAAACTCTTCCATGATCTCGTTGCGGAGAGAAGACTCGATAGCTACCTGATTCTTTTCCATCCACTTTTCGACTACGTAGTTGAGGTACGAGTCTAGACCTTTTTCGATGGACTCAACTGCAACAGCAAGTTCCTCGTCAAGCTTTACATCAAACTCTTCCTCGAGTCTGGCGAGCTCAACAGTTACTCGTGCACTTACAGCGGCCTCAAACAGTGTAGATGCCTTGTCCTTGAACTCTTCTGAGAGCTCTTCACCGGCAAACATCTCCTCAACGTCTTCCTTGACGGAAAGCTTAGGCATGGGATCCTTGGTCTTTGGTCCCTTGCCAGTCTTCATGTCGATTGAGGACTGATTGGCATCTGCAGATGCGCCGGCTGGGAGGAAATCCGCTTCCTTACCAATCTGTGCAATTACGTCATGGTAGAACTTGGAAAGGTCCTCCTTCTTCATGCCGTTCATGATGCCGAGAGTTCTAGTCATGAACTCAATCTTTGACTTTGGATCCTCACCTGCAGGGCGTGATCCAGCCTTTAGTGTTGCGGCGCCTAGAGACTCTTCAGACACGGTCTCGTCGAGCTCTTCAATTTCCTGATCATTTACTTTAGACATCAAAGGTTCTCCCTCGTGTACTTGATTTAGATGTATTTATAATTACTTGGACTTTGTCGATAAGTGATTAATAAAGCTCTCAAAAATACCTAGCTTTGATTGCTCTATCTGATCCATGGTCATCTTCTTTAGAGTCTTTCTGGTTTCATGGAGCGTTTCCTGGTACCAGGAATCGGTGGTTGCATCATAGACCCAATCCACACCCTCCATTACACCCTTTACATATGCATCAGGCGCCGAGGGATCAGCAACAATATCAGCTGCAGTAGCAAGCCTGAAGTCGTCCTGAACTTCCATAATTCCTTGCTTGTTGGCCTTGAGAGAACCAAGACCCCTAGAGGATACGCCGAGGTTTGCACCAGACTTCAGGAGACCCTTGGCGATGTTGCCCATCGGCGTCTCCGCTAGCTTGGCCTTACCGATGTAGTTGTCACCGTCTTTTTTGAGATTGGTGATCAAGTGTGATACTCGATCAAGATTGATCTGAGGTCCGTCTGGATGACCAAGCTCACCGTATGCTCTATTGTTGTTTATGTGTGTCTCAACATACTTGGAGACAGCTGCATCCATGACATTAGCAGGATAGATCCTACCGTTTCTGTTAGGTATTCCAGCTTGCAAAAAGGGACCTTCGATGAAGTAGTCTTTCGATCCGTCTTCCCTAGCCTCAGTGAGGTAATTGAGTTCTTCCGTAAGTTCGGTAATGAGTTTCATATTACCCTCTAAAAGCTGCTGGGGTCGCTGAAATAGCGACGTTAGCTGTTAGCGTATCGGTCGGTAGTTTTTCTACAAACACGTACTGGTTAGCAGGAACAACAAATGTTCCCTTAACAGCACTAGTGTTTGAGGTTACCGTGACCAATGTAGCGGCATTTGATGCAAGATACACCACGGCAGAGCCATAAACAGTATTTGCCGAAGTAAGTGTAATAACGTTAGCAGATGGCTTGACGATGTTCATACGTTTCGACCCGTATTTACATCTGCCGAAAAGTTCGGCAAAGTGTTTCTAACGGTTGCACTTGACATGTCGATGCCGCCCTCATAGGGCGCTGTCTGCTCTTCGTGATCACCATAGACCATGTAGTCATGGACAGACGTGATCTGATCCTTGGCCTTAGCGATCTTTGATTGGACCCACGGTTCGATCATCATTGAGTCAGGGATCTGCATGACAAGGTGAAGAGCCTTGTTGGCAATGGCCTTCAGTTCGGCCTTTGCCATTTCAGCAGACTCATCGTCGTCCCCATTTGAACCGATCAGAGGGACAGTAAGGGACTCCGATATCCTACCGCCGTATGTGAACTTTACGTTGGTGCCGTAGTTCTTTGCCACATACTTGGCTGCCTTATTTGTTGCTTCAGTTCTGCTAGAACCCGGGACTGTAATCTTTAGTCTGGTGCCCTTAGGCTTCGCTCCCATGGGCTCGCTGGTCTTGTCGTCGACCATCTTGTGTCCTCTGGTGTCATCAGCGGGCATGTGCACGTGGAAGAAGTGCTTTTCTTCTTTTACGGTCTTACTCGGACAAGCAACATTCTCGTGCACCGGGCAGTAAGTGCCTTCAGCCGTCATGTTGCATGACGCGGCTTCGGTCACCTTATCATACTGCGCCTTGTCCTTGGGCTTCTTGTGACCGTGTTTCTCTTCTTTATCGAGCGAGTACTTGGTAGTGCCCTTATACACGTCGTCGCCGTTTCCGACACGGTCCTCGTGCTTCTCGGTGCTGTGCTGAGCAACAAAGTCTTGCTCAGCCTTAGCCTTTGGGGCGTAATCGACACCGGGGTCCTTACCGGTAGAGCCAGGTACCACATTTGACTTCTTCACTCCGGCCAAAATGTCCTTGAGAGACTTTGCCATCTCATTCCTCCTCTGACTCTAGTTCTATATCTTCATCATCGGCATCAAAAGATGGATTGAACATTGCTTGTGCAACCTCAATCTTTTTTGCATCAATTGCAGTTTCAATTCTGTTTGCAATCAGAGAGTTGAATGCATTGCCGAACTCGATTGGCTTCTGTTCCGAGCTGAACCTGATCAGATCAGCTAATGTGTTTTCTATCTCTGCCATGGTCATCATCCTAGATGTTCATCTTGTCTGTAATCTGCTTGTTCTTTGAAAGCAGCATCAATGCCGATCTATATTTAGACTCATCCTGGATGGAGCGGTTTTCAGGTCCCTTATCTTCCATCTGTCTCTTGATGATCATTGCTTGCTTAAGTTGTTTGATCTTGTCATCATCAGAATCATCATCAGACTGATCTTGATCCTGTGTTTGACCCTGATCTTGATCCATATCTGATCCATCGGAAACTTGAGTATTCCACCTAGGATCACCCTGCTCTGCATTGATCTGTTCGTCTTGCTCTTCGATATCGTCGTCGGACTGTCTCAGGATATTGCGTCTGGCCCACTCGTGTGAGTAGTACTTACCTATAATACCGCCCTGCTCCATGGTCATCATGAGCTGGGCTCTGTTCTGCATGATCTCTGCGTCTTTAAGTTCGGTAAAGTAGTTATCACGAGCAAAATCATACTTGACATCATTGGTGATCTGTTGCCACTCTTCGATGGACATGATGCCCTTGAGGACCAGCTGCTTTTCAAGTACCTGGTTGAACAGGTTCGAGAACCTACTGCGTAGCCTGACAATGAACTTATAGAACTTGAGCTCGTCTCTTGTAACTTCAGTTGCTCTACCGATAGAGAATAGGGCATCTGAATTGAGTCTGTTCACGGGAACATTGAGTGTCTGATAGAGTCGCTTCTGAAAGTACAGAACGTCGTCCATCTCACCGAGAGTCTGCCCGCCCGGAAGTGTAGTGACTTCAGTTCCGCGGCCGCCCTCACGACGAGGCAACCAGTAATCCTCAAGCATGGTCATGAACTTACGATCATCACGAACCTCACCGGTCGATGCATCGTAGATGAGCCTGTTCTTGTGCTTGATCATGATGTCACGGACATACTGTTCCGCCTTCATCTTCGGCAAGTTGCCTACGTCGATGTACCAGATCCTGCGCTCAGGTGCTCTGGCTAGACGATAGATGATCAGTGCGTCTTCAAGAATGCGAAGCTGATTGATTGCCTTGATAGCCTTGTGGAGATAGGACAGGACCATAGTGCCCTGTGTGTCTGTAAGGCCTGACGTGACGTGGACAATAGAGTCCTTGGCGATCTTCATACCAGAGGTCGAGGGTCCGACTACCTTGTTACCGTAGTTAAAGCCCTTGTCGTTGTAGACGTAGTACTCGTTCTGAATCTTGGGAATGACGACCTCACTGCCGTCGGTACCACCTGGAGCTCTCTTCTTGCCGATCTCACGGACCTTTCTGATCTTTCGAGGGTCGACATACCTGAGCTCTTTGATGCCCTCTTGCGGAGCATCTCTGCTTATGATAGCGTGGTAGTAAAGTCTACCATCAATGTACCAGCGCC
>Ga0247832_1008089_pt1 | contig 10649 bp, 7 predicted proteins | sample LaCruzMarch2015__10_FD_192407 | JGI IMG/M metagenome (GOLD analysis project Ga0247832, IMG submission 192407) | Freshwater microbial communities from meromictic Lake La Cruz, Castile-La Mancha, Spain - LaCruzMarch2015_4m | ecosystem: Environmental > Aquatic > Freshwater > Lake | place: Spain...
GAACAGTTTAACCAAAATCGACTGCACCGGACCGAACAGGCCATGTGGATATTGGGCGGTTGGGCGGCAGCCAACATTGCCGTTGGGGCCATAGGCATGGGCCAAACCAGTGGTGCCCAAAAAGCATTCCACCAAATGAATGCTGGCTGGGGAGCCGTCAACCTTGGACTGGCTGCCAGTGGCCTGTGGACCGCCACACATGCCGACCCTGCCGCCTTCGACCTGTACCAAACCACGCTGGAACACCACAAAATACAGAAACTGTTCCTCTTCAACGCCGGACTCGACGCCGGGTACATGATGGCTGGTGCCTGGATGCAGGAAAAAAGCAAAACCACTGCCAAAAACCCCGATCGACTGAAGGGATTCGGACAATCGCTCCTGCTGCAAGGGGCCTTCCTCATGGTGTTTGACCTGGGCGCTTACCTGCACCACCGAAACCTGGAGCCTGACTTGAAACCCTTTTTGCAGCAAACCGAAATTGGCTTCAACGGGCATGCTGTGGAGCTGACGTTGCGGTTTTGAGCACTGGCAACTACACCTTAATATTAACATATATCAATATGTAATCAATTGCTAATATTGGCCGAAATACACACCTGCAACCTGCGGATGTAGTGCGACCCGCCTTGTACCTTTGAGAGGTTACCTGTTCTGGTGGTGCACAAAAAAAACCGATGTAATGGCTACCCTTCGTTTTATTAAACAAATTATAATTTTCTCTATGCTTTCCTTTTTGTCCGGGATTGCGATTACGTATTTCCTCATGAAAACGGCTTTAGCAGATGCGATAGAATATGCCATTGACAATCAATATGTTATTAAGCGTTTGGATCAATATCAGTATACAAAGCCTGTAATTTCCATTGCACAAGCCACCGAATCGCCCCAGTACGCACCCTTGAAAGATGATCTGACGGCCATTATTCAAACGCTGAAAGACAGCGGAAAAGTGCTGCAGGTATCCGTTTACCTGAAGGATTTTGAGAGGGGCCGATGGACGATCATCAACCCTGATGAGCCATACAGGCCCGCCTCTTTGCTCAAATTGGGTTTATTGCTGGCCGTGCTGCGGCAGGAAGAGTTGTCGCCCGGTTTTTTGAATCAAACACTTACCCTGAGTCCACAAGACACCATTGGCCAGCAAAATCAGGTATTTGCCGATCAATCCATTCGGTTGCGACGAAAGTATACGGTGCGCGAATTGCTCGAATACATGGTGGTGCACTCAGACAACAACGCCTCCCGACTGTTGGCGTCGAAGCTCGATCAAAGGGTAATCTCCTCCCTGTTCAAGGAGCTTGACCTCCCGGAAATCAACTTTGACCGAAACCGTTATTTGTTGAATGCCAAACAGACATCCACTTTTTTGCGGGCTATTTTCAACAGCACGCTGCTCAGTCCTGAAAAATCGGAGTACGCCGCTTCGCTGTTGCACAAAAGTGCGTTTACCAAAGGATTTTCAAGTGCATTTCCACCCGAAACCAAAATTTGGCACAAGTTCGGAGAATGGAGCGACGCTTCCGGTCAGTACGAATTGCACCAGACTGCCGTTTTTTTTATTGGCTCCAAGCCATACATACTTACTGTCATGACCCGCGGCAATGACCCGGAAGCCTTGTCAAAAGCCTTGCAATCGCTGGCCAAAGCCGTGTATGCGGGACTGTCTGCTTAGGGGAAACGTTGAAAGGTATTAAATTAGCCCTTGGTCTACACGCCAAAGCTTAAATTTTTTATGCCTTGAAAAAAATTTGTCGACATTTGGGCACCAATCTTCAATGCATAAACCAATGGACAAACCACCAAGGCCACTTACTGATGCGGAAATAATTGCTTATTTACAGTCATCAGACGATGCTTTGCGAAGGCAGGCTATGTATGCTTTGTTCACCAACAAGGACTTGCAAAAAAAAGTGTTTAAATACGTTTTGGATCGCACAAAAGACCCGGAGACCGCCAAAGAAGTTTTTCAATTTGCCTTGGAAACCTTTGAAAAAAAGGTTCGCTCAAACAAATATGAAGCGCGTGCCAGCATACACACCTATATTTTAGGTATTGTTAAGTGGCACTTGCTCAACGAACGCCGCAAACAAGGACGATTGAGGGAGTATGACCCCAACCTGCACGGAGGGCTGGATGCTGTAGAAGCTATTGAATACGACATCATAGACGCTGAACGGCTGAACATCTTGTACGAAATTATTGCCCATTTGGGCGAGCGTTGCAAGACATTGCTCCCCCGTTGGGCCCAAAACGCCAAACCCGAAGATATCGCACAAGAATTTGGTTTTAGCAGCGCCGATATGGCCAAGAAAGAGACGTATCGGTGCCGATTAAAGCTGAAAGCATTTGTGGATGAACGCCCCTGGTTGAAAAACCAGCTCAAATTTTAAAGAATCATGCAATCACAAGATGCCATTGATGCTTATGTGAAAGGCCAACTGACCGTAAGCGAAAAAATACAATTTGAAACTGAAATGGCCCACGACTCTATCCTGACCGAGGCCGTTGCCCAGGCACGATTAGACCTTGAGGTGGCTAATTTGCTCATTGGCCAGGAAGTGCAGGGTTGGATGAACGATTGGGCAAAAGAGGTAGACTGGGGCAAAGTGGCAGAATCCGCTGCACTCGATGACCCCCCAAGATTATCGACCAACAAGCGCAATGGTGTTTTTTTCCTGTGGATAGCCGCCGCAGCCACACTGACTTTGGTGTTGGCTGCGGTGTTGTTTTTCCAACCCGGACGTCCGGAAGATGAACCCCAGATTGCCCAGAGTGATAGCTTGCAGCAAAGCGGTCAGCCCATTGTTCAACAGCCAGATGAGTCGGTAACGCCACAAACCAATCCGGTAAAACCGGAAAATCCAGCTGATCAGATGCCCGTATCGCCCCCACCCCGGCGCGATAGCCGATACATCGCAATGGCAGAAACCGGGTTTCAATACAAAAAAACGGACAGTTTCCTGAGGCGGGGTGAGGCACAAATCCCTGCAAGCCACCGCGATTCTATTGAACTGGCCGTGGAAGCGCTTCAACAAAAAGCGTATTCCAGGGCGCTGAACCTGGCCAGTGCAGTACCTCCCTCCTCCAATCGATACGCCGATGCGCAGTTGCTGCTGGGTCAGGTATACTTCCAACAACAGCAGTACCCAAAAGCCACCAAGGCTTTCCAAAAAGCTATTGCTACGGGTAAAATCGGGAAAGACCAGGCACAATGGAACCTGCTGATGTGCTTAGTGGCGCAGTACGACACCCGAAAGTCGGAGACCGATGCGCTGTTGCAACAGATTCTTGCCGACGAGGGTAATCCATACATGGAAGAAGCAGAAAAGCTGGCCAAAAAGCTGAAAGAATAGGCCATAAAAAAAACCGGCAAACGGACGTGCCATTTGCCGGAAAAGCTGGAAAAGTATAAAGCAGTCAGCTCAAGAAAGCTTACTTCTTTTTGCCCTTCTTTTTTTGATTTTCGTGGATTGCATACGCAGCGATAGCGGCAATTGGAAGGGCTACGACCGCAACTTTTACGGCTAAAGCTGTGCCTGCTACTGCGATAACTTTTTTGGCAACTTCGTGTCCAAATAAAACCTGATTGGCCATGTTTGAAAAAATTTAGGTTGTGAAAATGTTTGGTTGTGAACGACATAAATGATATACATTAGTTTACAGCCCTTAAGCAGGTAACCACATTTTTTCATTTTTTTTCACACTTGAAAACTCCTGGCATCTATCCAAAAACACCTGATTGCCTGCTATCCCGTTCATGTGATAAATCTTAGAGAAATTATCAAAATGAAGCTGGGCCAAAGCCTCTAATCCTTTTATTTTTTGCAAAATAGCCATTACATAGTGTGCGTCGCCCACATACGGATGCCCCTCGCCCAACAATTCAAGCTTTAACTGAAGCGATTTCTGTGCCCATTCTTCTGCATCAGTGGCTTTTCCACTTTGCAGGTGGCATAAGGCTATTTTTTCATAACACAAGTGCATATCCGGCTCTTTGTGCCCTGTCCATTCATCAATGAATGTCAGTGCCTTCATATAATTTGACAGCGCCAGATCAAATGCCTGCTGGACGCAGAAGGCCTCCCCTTTCAAATTGTAAAGGTGAAACAAGTCCTTTTCTTTTGCTGCATTACACACATCTTCTGTCAGTATCCGTTCCGCCTCGTCTAGGTAAGCATGACCTGCTTCACCGTTGGAAGTGGACACGTAAAGGGCCGCCATATTCATAACGGTCCTGCCGGTCAGGTAATGTTGATAGCCATATATTTTTATCTTTAATTCGAGTGCCTTTTTTAGGTGCTCAAAAGACAGCAAGTATTGCTGCGTGTACAAATAACTTACACCCAGACGATTACAGGCGTCTGCCAATAGGGGCTCGTTTGCTTGAGGCCATGAAGACAGTACATTTAATTCTTTTTGCGCATAATATACAGCCTTTGTATGATCGCCCAGGGTGTCGTACAGTTCGTTGAGCGCGTGGTATAATTTGGCCATAAATTCATGTTGTTCAAAAGTGAAGCGCAGCAAATATTCGCAGATTTGTAAATACTTTATTTGCTCCTTCAATTCGGTTGCCGACTCATATTCCAAAGCGGAAATAATGAACTTGATGGCATGTTGTATGTCAAGGGAATCGACCCAGTATGTCAAATAAACTACCAGTTTGATGATTTCCGGGCATTTAAAGGAGTCGCCTTCTTTTTTGAGGATTCCTTTTTGGTATAAACCGCCCAAGGCATCCGACAACTGAAAAGGGTATTTTTTGTCCGGAGAGGAAAATTTTTTTAATTCGTGGTACCCGTAATAGCGTTCAGGTAAGAGGCAGTACAATTTCAATACGTCAATTTCCATTGGCGTCAAAGCCAAATGGGTCAAAAAAGCGCTTTTTAAAGTTTGTAAAAGGGATAACTCGCTGTTTGTTCGCCTGACCTTGTCGTAGTGTGTGTTTACGCGGTAAATAAAATCCGGACTGATTGCTCTTGATTGCACATGATTAATTAGTTTTTGAACGGTCAATTCTGGATTAGCAGATAGCAAGTTAGCGTATAAAACAATGGCCAATGGATGCCCTTCCAACAAGGCGCACAGCGCCTGCATATCTTTGACTGAATTGGCGGTTTCACCACCTCGATATCCCGAGTGGAACAAAGTCATTGATTCCTCTATGGTTAATGAAGGTACTATGACCGACGGGTATCCTGGTAAATAATCCGCGTGGTTACATACGACTAAAATGCTCCATTGGTCGCCCAGTACAGTAGTGTGAAGAACGTCATCAGTAAAAGCACTTTGGGTGTAATGATCCAAAACCAACAGCAGTTCACCGTCAGTTGTACCGGAACATTCCAGCAGCAAGGACGTTAGTATCTGCTCACAATTTTGATGATCAACTTTAGGACTAATGTGTCTGCCGGTATGTTTGGCAAGTCGCGAAGCCAATGTGGTGGCCAACTCGTAAGGGTGTTGTTGTAAATCCAACCAAATTAGATGGTCGTACTGTTTTCCGAGATGCGACTCCGCATATTGAACCGCACAGGTAGTTTTGCCTATGGCAGGCATCCCGGCCAGCAACACAATCTCATGGTATTCAAATTGTCGATTTAATGCATCCTGTACCTGATTTCGGACAATAGTTCCCCTACTCCGAGGATTTGGCAACAATGCTTTGGGCAACCTTTTGTGCGTTTTCATCTATGCTGTTTTTTATTTCTCAACAAAAAGTACCGTTCAGCACACTACTGAACGGTACTGGTTGTAATAAAGCAATTAAGCTTTCCGAGGTTATCAAATTTTAATACAGGTAGCAGTGCATTGGTCGCCGCTTACATTGTAGGTGATGGTCAGAAGGGTTCCACCGGAGTTAATCGAACCATTTCCCGTAATTAAAACTGGGCCAACGGACGTGTTAATCAGCTTTTCAATGCTGAACACATCGTTGTTCACCGTGGCCTCTACGATCACGCCATAATCACCAAAATTGTCGATCAGAATGACGTCTTCTCCTTGAGTCGATTCTTTAATGGTCATGGAGTATGCATACTGACCAGAAGTGCACGTTTCAGTGGCGTCATACGTGCCCAAAAACTTATCCCGCGCAGGTGTGGAATCTTCATCTTTACCGCAAGCGGAAAACAGGAGTACGGTACCAAGTACCAGTACAGCAAATGTGGGTACTGTGAATTTGAAAGACTTCATGTTGTTTGATATTTATGAGTGATTGTTGATTTGGACTTCACGCTCATCGGGCCACGGTGAACACCCCGCTGGCTTGGTCTTTTTCGGTCGTAAAACGGTAGGCATATACACCTGCGGGCAAGTTGGGCAACGTCAATTCCAGCGTTTGCTCGCCCGCCAGTAAGTTGCCCTCAAACAGTGTAGCGGTATATCGTCCATCTGCAGTGAATACTTCAAACGACCCAATACTGGCACCTGAAAGATGGAGTGCCAAATACAGCTTATCGGTGGCCGGATTGGGGTACAGCGCCATGATGATCCCTGAAGCTGGCTCGCTCGCACTGATCGAACACGCCTGCACAAACAGTGGATCCGATTCGCCTGTACACCCAGACGGATTTTGCATTCGTACACCGTAATAACCGGTCTCCTGGGCAACCCAGAACTGGCCTGTGGCACCCGGAAGCGATGCGCCGTTGAAATACCATTGGTAATTGCTGCCTGAAGGAGCAGCCATGAAACATGTATTGTTCACCTGAACAACAGGTGCAAACGGTGGAGCTTCCACAAACTGCACTTCTGCCGAGGCTGGCCCTGCTCCACAATTATTGCTCATGGTTGCCCGATATATGCCAGCAGCAGATACCACCAAGGTGTCGCCAGTTTGGCCATTAGACCACGTGATGGTGCAGCCCGCACACTTATTGGTTACCAGCAGCATAGCGGTTTGGCCAGCACAGATGAATACGCTGCCATCAACCACCACCGTGGGTGTTGGCGGAGCCTGTTCAACCGTAATTGCTACTTCGTTTGATGAAGCACTTTGGCCACAGGCATTGCTTACCAAGGCGGTGTAAGTATTGGGTGCAGAGACCGTAATGCTGAGGCCGTTTTGACCATTAGACCAGCTGACATTGCATCCCGCACACACGTTAGAGGCGGTGAGCACCACACTTTCTCCGTTGCACAACGCCGTGGAACCCTGGGGGGTAATTAACGGTGCCGATGGCGCTGTACCCGTCGTCACCACAATCGGGTTCGATGCGATGCTTTGACCACAGGCATTGACCACGGTGGCGGTGTAGATATTGGGTGCAGAGACCGTAATGCTGAGGCCGCTTTGGCCATTAGACCAACTGACATTGCATCCCGCACATACGTTGGAGGCGGTGAGCACCACACTTTCTCCGTTGCACAACGCCGTGGAACCCTGGGGGGTAATTAACGGTGCCGATGGCGCTGTACCCGTCGTCACCACAATTGGGTTCGATGCGACGCTTTGACCACAGGCATTGACCACGGTGGCAGTGTAGATATTGGCTGCAGAGACCGTAATGCTGGGGCCGCTTTGGCCATTAGACCAACTGACATTGCATCCCGCACACACGTTAGAGGCGGTGAGCACCACACTTTCTCCGTTGCACAAGCTGGTAGGCCCTTGTGCGCTGATGGCGGGAGCGGTGGGAGCAGATAATACTGTTACTGTGATGGAATTCGAAGTGCGTACTTGTCCACAAGCATCTGTCTGGGTCACAGAAAACGTCCCGCTGTTGGATACGGAGATGCTGGGACTGGTTTGACCGTTTGTCCATACGATGGTGCAGCCGGTACAAATATTGGATGCTTGCAGGGTCACCGTTTGGCCACTGCACAAGGCGGTGTTGCCGGCAGGCATTATGGTTGGGGTCAACAGGGTGTTGCAACAAATGTAATTGGCCGACCAACCGTCGTTTTCTACCGATCCGTCTGTGGTAAATCGAACGAACATTTGTCCACTGTTTGCTATAACGGAAGGCGGAATTGCACTGCCGGTGAAAACGCCCAAGACCGGCGCATTGTCATCGCTGCCATCAAATACGGTTAAGGAATCACAACAAGATTCCGTTTGGAATGCTGTGAACGTAAGCCGAACAGCATCAGCGCCCGGTGGTGCAATATGCCAGGTACAGTTTAGGTTGGCAGAATAGTCGTTGGAACCACTTCCATCATCTATTGACCCGGAACAAGATGTCAGTTCCGTATTGCCGTGGCAGGTGGCGTTCAACTGATCGTACAACTGCTGGCAGGAGTTGTCCCATTCAAAGTTACAGCAATAATCGTCTTCGGCAATCACCTGCTGGTATATCGGGTCGTCAACCGGATAGGGCGAAGGGGCACATCCACACTGGATCGAGAGTACATAATTGCCTGACTCGGTATCAAATCCTGTAACATATATGTAATACGTTGTACCTGCGGTAGAAATAAAATCAAGCGTAGAACTGACGTCACAGTCAATGTCATCATCGTTGCCGGTTACGCACACCAGGTTGTTGCAGGAGCCGCTAAACACGCCTATTTGAGTGTCAAAATCAGTGCTCAGATCGCAAGTGCTCACGCGGACTTTTTCACCGGTACCAACAAACCGATACCAGCGCCCGGGCGCGGTATTAAGCGTCTCGGAGCATTCTGGTACTTGCTGCGCCGCACCGCTGGTGGTGCCGCTGAGGGACTCCCCACAAGTGATGGGTATGGCTTCCGCACAGGTGGTACCACCAGCTACCGCACCTTCGGGTACTATTTCGGCAATCCAGTTGCCATATTGATCGTTTTTACCATAGCAGCCAAACACCCAAACCGCTGAATTGGTAGCGTTGTGCCGGCGGCTGATGCCGCTGTAATCGCCCCACCGTTGAACGTTATCATTGGTGATCTGTATAGGCGAATTGCCGTTTTTGACGCTAATCGAACCCGAAAAAGCATTTCCGTCATGAGTGACAGCCCGAAATTGAGGAAAAATATTGTCGGCAGAACGGGTGAATCCGATAATCACATCGCTGGTGCCTGGCGCATTGGCAAAAGGCGCTACCACCGGAAACGTGTATGCATACCCGTCTAACCCGAAAGTGGTGCCCGCAATCGTCCCTGCTGCCACGTTGAGCCGGCCGTAACGAATGCCATTGTAGCCAGTATTGTTGTACTCGCTGTGGTGTACGTAATGAATAATGCCATTGGAATAAAACGCCGATAGCATCCGGCAGTCGTTTACATTCAAGAGTTTATCGGATACCAACTGCTCCGCATCGCTGCCAATGATGTAAAAAGGACAGGGCACCGAATACCGCAGCAACTGGGGGTTGTTGCCGTAGTCGGCGGTAATGTCCAACAAATTGATGCTGGTACCTGAACTGGACGAGCTGCCCAGTAGATAAATACCCGGGCCATATCCGGATCCAAACCCACCGGAAACGGGTTGCAAACTGAAAATATTTTGTCCCGATGCCCCCTTGATATTATTCCAGTATGTGAAGTTCAACGATAAGCCCGCGTATCCCTGCTCTTTGTCTAGTTGCAAAACAAGCGACTCCACGCTGTTGTCATTGCTGTCGAAAAGGTTGCCAGCGATGTAAACATCTTCGGCCGACAAGCCCACCTGTGGATAGTCAAACCAAGTGTTTACATTGGCAAAATTACCGTCAAACACGTACGTCCACCACCCGTTATTGGGGTTATCGCTTTTTGAAAAACTGATGACGAGCTTGCTCATTTGTGGGGTAGAACCATGCAACACGACAAGGATAAATCGATTGCCAATGGGGTCATACACCACCCTAGGATCAAAGAAGTAGCTGGGCAATCCTAATTGGTCATAAAATTCATCCAATGGGAGCGAGTTGAGGGCGATATTGCCATTTTCATTGAGGTAGCTGATGGAGGAATTGACCGCCGAAACTATCCACCCACTGTTGGAAATGGCCATGGCATTGTCGGGTGGCCGATACCCGTTGTACAGGTTCCCTTCGAAGTTTCTGTTCACTTTAGGATTGATGAGGAGTGCTTCCGGAGCGCCTTTATCCTGATCTGCCTTTTGATCTGCGTCCTGATCCGGTTTTGTGCTGTGGGTATCTGCCAGCACCCGTTGACGCATGATGTGCTTGATGCTGTCCAACAAGAATTCTTCACGCGGATCGAAGTGCTTGTGCGCTTTTCGACGCACTTTGGGCGCTGGCTTATGCGCAGCGTCCAATTCGACGGGGTAGAGCGAAACAGGCTGAACAGAAGACGCGTAATGTTTGGGCAATAATGGTGCAACCGAATCTTGTTCGGCCGCCGAGACTGGCTTCTGCTCTTGCGCCTGCACCATGAGTATGGTAAAGAGCATTGCAAGTGTGCAGCACAAATGTCTGAGGGTCATCCTGAAATTCATTAGAAGAAAATTTTGGTTTATGAAAGTGGTTTGCCTGTTCAACACCTGCCCATCGGGAAATGGGCTCGTTTTTTCACCGGCCTGCACATTGGTTTATGAGCAGGACGCGGGTGACAATATTTTTGGCGTTTTTTTCAAAAAAAATTCCAGCAACCCGGCAGACACCCGTTTTGCCGGAATTGAGCCTCCGCAATCTCAAAAATGTGCTTAATTACCAAAGAGTGCCTGCAAGCCTAAGCCTAATAAAGCAGCGGCGTAGAAATCTTCGGGGGTACTGGTATAGGTA
>Ga0247832_1008091_pt1 | contig 10649 bp, 14 predicted proteins | sample LaCruzMarch2015__10_FD_192407 | JGI IMG/M metagenome (GOLD analysis project Ga0247832, IMG submission 192407) | Freshwater microbial communities from meromictic Lake La Cruz, Castile-La Mancha, Spain - LaCruzMarch2015_4m | ecosystem: Environmental > Aquatic > Freshwater > Lake | place: Spain...
GAGCTCACTTTTTGTAAAATAAAAGATCCGAAAACAACTTTTGCTTGTTAATTCTACCATTGACAACGCTGAAGGCGATACCCCAGTCTCGGTCAGCTACCCCTTCTAACAAGAACATCATCAACACGACGCTACCAAGCTCTTTCCTTGTCCTTTTCTACTACCCTCTGGTCCTTGTTGTTGTCGCAATATACTGTGGAAATTCTCAACCGTCACTTCTTCAACATGGTTGCACCAAGTATACCACACCACCCAATCACGATGGCCTCAATCAAAGGAGCCATTCCTTTGTTCGCCCTTGGGATGATTGTGTCCATGTCTATGCTTGTTCTTGAATACCTGTGGATAATTGCATCATCTTACATTTTAAACACGACTTTACCCGCCTTGGAGAGAAAACTGTTTATTGTTGTTACGAGCATTGTGAAGGCTTTCTTACAATCAAAAGTATTGGAGCGGTTCTCGAAATGTTATGATTATAAACAATTCAACATCATCCGAATCATAGTGGGTTACCTCTTTGGAAGTCTGATTTGGTTTACCCTTGACGTATACAATCTGAATCCAGTTCTAACTTTATTTGGTCTTGAATTCAAATCCTCGGAACTCATGGTCTGGTTAACCTTTTGGTCAGTCGTCGACTCATTAATGTTTTTAATGATTTTAACGTGTGCGATTGTCCAAAAGGCTCAAGAAAATGGAGATGACCAAGACAGCTTTGTGTATACTCTAATGATGGTGTAATAGTTTTTCAGCACGCGTAGACGAAGGACAAATGATCAAGTAAATAAAAGTTTAGTCAAGGAGTGTTTATGATGTATAATGCTCTTATCCCACAGAGTTTATTCATGACTTTTAAATAAAATAACGTTTCGAGCTATACCTATTTTAGAGTTGCATCAGTCTTAAAATATTGCTGCGCTGGTAAGCTTTCCCACTTCTTCATTGTGTGAGGCCAATGCATCTACTAGATGCTACATACTACACATAATATGTAAAATTTTAAGATAGAGAAAGGTCATGATTCAAAACACTCGCTGGCAGATAAGAGGCACATTCTAATTCCGAACAGCTATGGGATGCTTTCCTCCTCTTACAATCCTTACTATCTATCCTCCCGTACTCCCATCCCTTCATATATTATACTGCAACAAATACGATCTCGGTTGGTAAACTTGCCTGTAAACCCATCCACTCACGAACAGCAACTCATAAAACAAATCAAAAACAGAACTAAGATACAAGCAAACTCCTCTCTCTAAATTTCTGTTTCATTTATCGACCTGTGCTGCGGTTAGCTATTCACCAAATCGATCCAATATTGAAGGGTAAGCTTCTCAAATCTATAATCCCTTGCCTTGGAGATGATCCTTGGGTATTCTCTCTCCAGCAAGCTTGGCGTGACACTGTCAAAATGGTCGACCCATAAAACTGGCAAGTGTTCAATTGCACGGAATAGCCCGTCTTGTCGATTGAGTGTCTCAAAAACAGGGACCCAGCATGATAGCTCCCCAGTTTCAATAACTGTCCAAACCCAAGCCCCTAGGAGCAAGCACAAATTTGTAAGTCATGAGATTCTCAAAGTAATGGGATTCATCACCTTTTCTGTTTTTTATCATCCCATTTAATTTGGCTATGATGCGATTGTAGATTGGCGTCCTCGTTTCTGATTCGGAACTGCTGATCAATAAAAATCGTTTGGAGAGCATAGGCAGCATTACTTTGCTGGCCCAAAGGGACCGAAATTTTCTTTGGATGATTGAGCCATTGATGTTGTGTTGTAACAATAGCAGAGAGATTGGTATGATTCGGATAGTACCAAAGATTGTCCATGTTGCAGCCAGACGATTTCCAGTGACCTAGCCACTCCCCCCAATCCCCAATTGACAGTTCTGTTGGGTATTGGAGTAGACAATGCACCCCAATTATCACCCCACCCCCACTGTTCTCCAATGTATATGTGTTATGTGTTTCTTCACGCCCCCGGCCTCCCGAAAGGCCGTCAAGGACCCACACATGTTCCCACTGATCACGTTTGTGCATTCCGCGTCGACAAATTGTTGGAGGTATTCATCCCTTTTGCTGATTCATTTGTGTTTGAAAGCCAAGCCTTCGTTTGTGCTTCTTCTGCCTTGGTATTAAAATGAGAGTAAAGAGTAAATCATATGGAATCTCACATCGGTGGATTTGTTGACAAGGGCCCGTGGTCGTTCGTGCATGAAAAGATGCAGGGCATAATCGTCGAAAAAATGGGGCAAGGTCCCCGGTAATGTAGTATGAGGGCAAGAACAAGAATTATTGATGAAACTACCAAGAACGATGATACCCATGGTGACTATGACGACTGCACTGAGTTGTTTCCACCTTGATGATGACGCTCTCTTGTTCGTGACTGCCGCTTGCCGCTGGGGGCTCGGAGGGTGTCTTTAGTCTTTACATGGAATATTACAGATACGAATCATTTGTCTTTTTTCCTGGAGTAGTATGTATACAAAGGAATTAGTAAATATGTTTTTTGTGAGACCTCCCGAAAAAACTTTGATTGGAATTTGCAGTGGCAAAAAAGCCACTCCTCAATAGAATAGTTTGAGTGCCAATCCTTAAGCATGCTAGCCAAAGTTCCAATCCGTCAGAGCAGCCAAGCCTCAACCCAATCGAATCCATCTGGTGCTCCTGGTGACCAAAAGCCTCAACCCAAGTGCCAATCCCAATCCGTTGAGACGCTAGCGGTAATTCATTTCAAAGTCACTGTCTAGCTTGCCCCTTGCCCCTTCCTCTCCGTTTGTCCATCCTCAACTCTAGATACTCTTCATCATCATCATTTATAACTTGCAAATTATGATAAAGAAGGGGGCTATTAAAACTCGTTCACCATCCCTCTCAGCAAGGTCAAACTCCTCCTTTCTGCATCAAAATATTATCCTGCCAATTCTATCGATCGGTCAACAGCTATTGCTTGGTCTACCATTGTTTAATGACAATTCAAAAGAGCCAATGAAACCGAATGAGTTGCCTGATGCTGCTGCTACCAGGAGTAGCACTATTGCCTGTTGCTAGAAAGAAGAAATCTGTGGGAGACAAATGCAATCATCCACGGTCCACGGTTGCATTCATTTGTTCACATGGATGAACTAGTAAACCCTAAAAAATGCACACTCGGTTGGTTTTCACTGGGGTCTATTAGATCTGGACAAAATTTAGAAGATACTGTTATATTTAAACGATTTCTCTTGGGATACAGTTCCCTGGCACATCTTGGTAAAGGAAATGGCCATGGTGAGTCCGTGGGCGGGGTCTTCTTGGAGATGGGGGGTCTTGATGGGTTTACATTTAGTAATACACCGGATGATACCAAATAACTATTTGAAGAGGCAACTTGTAGTGTTTTCAATGGTGAAGACAAAAACAGTGTTGATGCAGATGGATATTCAACTATAAGCATGTCCGTTGGCACAGGAACGGCCTTTGATTTGTCCACACGTGGGGAGGCGGAGGAGGGGGGGGGATAGAAGTTCCCTGTTGACCACTTAGTGCCATGCTTGAAGAGTATGGTGTGACTAGGATTAATTTCTTCTCGTTAGATGTGGAGGGTGCCAAACGAAAGGTATCGGAAACTTTTGATTTTGACAAGGTCAAGATTGATGTACTTATGATCGAGGCTGAATTCTTTGAAGCCCAGGGTGGTATACATATGAAGCAGTCTGTACCCTGATTGAAACCAAGAGCAATTTGAAGAGAGTTCCGTCACGCTTGGATCAGGGGGACACAGATCACAGATAAACACCTGTGCGAGAGGGAGGGAATGACAGACAATTGTATGTTTTTTAGCATTGCAGGATCGGATGTGTTTGTTAGTCCTGAGTTGTATGATTGTGATACTAAGCCTTGGGAGTATACTGGTTAGTTTAAAGAAGACATTTGACTGAACAGATTAGAATTGATGTAGAAGTTTTCATACTTAGATGCTTATCGCTAATTTATCAGGGGGGTTCAGGGTTAACCCTTGAAAAGGGAGAGGGAGGAGGACAGACCGAGCAGACGGTCGTCTTTGGCTTCATCTGTCTGTTTACGAACCCCATTCCAGTGGGTAGGCATCCACCTTTCACGCCCAGCGGGGGAGGCGATTCATATCCTCGTCCTTTTCGTCGTTTAGAACCATGGCGGGGGGGAAGAAGAATCAAGAACAGACGTCAAAGAAGGCATTGCAAAAGAAGAAAGAAAAGCTCCTTGAGGATAAAACCTTTGGTCTTAAGAATAAGAATAAGTCTGCCAAAGTGCAACAATTCGTACAATCGACGACAAAAGCTATTCAGAATTCAGGTACTGATGCACAAACCCGGGCAAGGGAGCATGCATTAAAGGAGGAGAAGGCTGCGAAGAAGGCATATAAGAAGGCTAAGGAGGCTGAACAGGCAGCATTATTCGGTGAGGCATTACTTGCGGTTAGTAAAAAGGGGGCTGGACAAAAGTTTGCTAAAGATGAGGGAAAGGTCGAGGCCAAGGGTCGTGACCATGACGATGGTACACAGAAGAAGGGTGGGACAAGTCATGCTATGAAACTGATGTATCAAATGGATGCGCAGGAAATGGAGGACAAACTAAAGGAGGATCCCAACTATATACCCACGTTAGAGGATAAGGTTGAGGCACAACGACAAGCTAAACTTAAGGAGCTAAAGGCAAGTGGGGTTAAGGGCACACCTGTTACGGAGGAAACATTCAAGGATTGGCAGGATCGTAAACGAAAACGAAAGGAGGCTGAGATTAAGAAGTTGGTTGAAGCAGAAATGAAGAAAAAGAAGGGAGGGAAGGGATTGAGTGTGTTGAGTGGACGAGAATTGTACAATTATAAGAAGGAATTGTTCAAGGATCAGGAGGGTGAAGGGGATCTTGTCATGGATACAAAGAGAGAGCATGAAGAGGAGGAGGGGGAAGAAAAAGTGTTGGGGGTGGACATCGTGGCAGAGAGGGTGGAGACAGAACTCTTTTTGGATGGGGATGATGTCGATTTAGACGATCTTGATGATGATTGAAATATGAACACTTACACACAATGCATCATGTCACTCGACTTGCTATATGCCGACCATTTCCTGGCATTAATTTTACTTTTATGGGTCTGGAGAATTCAGAATGATGGCTGAAGTTTTAGTTGTTATCAATTGCCACAAGCACATTCGTATTGTTGATAGGCAAATAGTGCATGAACTATTAGATATAGAACCACAAAAATTATCTTCACACCTTAATTTAAAACTCCTATTCAATATAATTTTTCTATCAACAAATCTGTCTCTCCTTTATTCATCCTCTAAATCCTCATCATCATCAACGCCAGGATGCATTTGTGCAAAGTGTGCATACTCCTCTTTGTCTGGGAGTTTCTTATTCATCGTGCGTCTCATTACGTCCAGCTTTTCTGGAGTAAAATCACCCGCAATCGCACGCTCATGTAGCTTCGTTTGGAGCATCATAATCTCCTGTTGTAATTCCTCCTTCGTCCATGCATTCTTGGGCCGTTCTGGAACGAATTGATGAAACCACCTTGGTACGTATGTTTCTTTGAATTCGGGATCGTACGCAATCCTACGTCCGAGGAAGGGTGATAGTAGGAATACGCCGATAGCCGACACACCTTCAGACACAAAAAGAGAAGTAGTGGTTAGTGGATAAAAATCAAAGACTGCACAGACCGTGAGTAGTTTCCTTCTCTCACTCACTCAATCCAAGCTGCAAATAAAACTGTTTATCTGACATACGACGCTTAAACCTCTCTTTCTTCGCGGCAATGACCTTTTCCGGAGGATAGGAGTAATAAGCTTTCATGCTTTCATTCGCCTTTTCGAGTGCTGCCTCGGTCTCCTTACTATTCACCGAAGCTTCTTTCGGTGATGTGGAGAGTCCACGACGAGCTACCACGCGAACGACAACTACCGGAGCACGGAGGTTGCAGCGTGTCATGAGGACGGGAGCCATCCTTCGTAAACTCATAGAAGATGGACGGATCTTAAACGATAGTCGGACGGAAGAATAAATTTGTATCAGCTAATCTCTACCTACGCCTCTAATATTCTACCACCTTATCGTTCTTGATCAAGCTCGCTCTCTTACTCCGTACTATTGGCTCGGACTCCAGCAAGAATATTTGTGCTATGCTGCGGCGAGTTGTGAGTCAGTTCGTATTACATAGTACGTAGTTATCCAAGAGTTTTCTGGAAGAGGGACCCACTCTCTCAAGGCCACACAACAACAACACAACCCCTCTCCCCTCTAATCTCTATCATCTAAAAACTTGACCGCCATGGGGAAAGGTGGTCGTGTACGTGTCAAGCAAGTGGGTGGCGGAGGTGGGGCCAAAATGCCCATGAATCCACTCGCGGATCTCATGGGGGGCATCCCCGAAGATGAAATGATCCAACTTCCACCGAAGCGTGATTCTAATTCTGGATTCATGATATGGCCAATGAGTAAGTAATACTCTACCGATAATATGCAGGCACGGACGAATCGTTGGTAATCTATTTTAATTCTTGCCTCGGATTTGTCATTCGTTTGTGGGGGCAAAACGAGAATAGAATAAAAAACAAAACAAAGGAATGCAATTTTAATGTCAATGATGAATTAGAAAGTGACCTGGTAATTTTCTGACTCTATAATATCGGACGAAAGCAACTTCTTGTAATGTAAGAGTGTTGAGGTCTGATGAGGCATGTATATATATATTTTTTCGTCCTGCAGTTTTGTTCCTGTGTTGGCACCTTTGGTCGGTGTTCAAATAGTTGGACTTAAAAAACGTGAGCTCATATCCATTCCGTGTTATATACTCATCAACCTCTATTATCGATAGACGAAACTTTCACAATGAAATTTAAGACATTTAGTGCTATATATCCGAACTATCTCGACTCGGATAAAACTGTAAAGCTTGGTCGGCGGATTGCCGCGAAGGATGCTGTGCCTGAACCAACCATCCAGGATATACACGAGGCGTTGGCATTGTTGGAAATACGACATGTCATTCAACCTCACAAGGGGTATTCACGGGATGCATCAAGTCGATGGGACAACCCGGGTCGTATCATGGTGGATTTGGAAGGAGCGATACAAAATGGAATATTTGACAAGTCTCCCGATGGAGCGTATGATTTGGATACTCTCCCAGATATGGGAGATGATGATAACAATGGTAATCAAAATACAGAGAATGGTGAGGGAAGGAGAAAGAAGCAATTTCTAAGACGTCTTGCACTGGTCATATCTGGTCTCCCAAATCGTCAGAAGCGAATAGAGGTAAAGAGTAAGTTATTGGAGGAAGAGAAAATCAAGGCAGCTAAAGAAGAAGAGAAGGTTGTAGTTAAATCTGGCGTAATAACGAACGGAACGAGTGGCAATAGAAAGAAGAAGGGAAAGAAGAAGAAATAGAGAATATTTGTCTGTTGTTTACGATAGATTATCCCCCCCCCCACCACACATATTGCTCTCCCTCAATTCTCCCCTTCCCCCCACCCTCTCTCTCTCCCCGATCATATCCACTGTGGCCAATACAACGGATAAACAAACAATACTTCTCGGTCCACGCCTCGATGCAATTCGTCCCACATCTCAGGACAAATCTAGACTTATCTCAATCATGACGTTTGGCAAATATATTAATGACTTTCCTCATTATAATCTATAATAGCATCGCATTAAAAATACAAGGAAACAAAGCTGTGCGAGTGCTGGTTTGATGATATAATTACTTTAGGGGTTGTTTAATTGTTACATGATTAAAAAAAATGTTGTCTACTCATCATCGTCACCAGCGGCAGCCTTCGCGGCCGCACGCTTCTTCGCTACACGTCCTGGCGCACCCTGCCCATAGGGCGAGTTTGCCGAGATGTCAATGTGCTTCTCGGAACTAGTACGAACGTTGAAGCTTGGGACGTTGACCAATTGTCCACCAACGCTAATATGACGTTGACGGATAAGGACACGTGCATGATGGATACTCTTGGCCAGGCCCTGCTTGAACACCTTCGTTTGTAAACGACGCTCCAGTAGCTTTTGGGTGGTCAGCTGTAAGACGAAATCGAGCTCGAGTTCATCCTCGGCAAGTAGACCGTAACGGTTCATCCGACGCAAGAGGGCGGCACCCTCGAAGATGCGCTTGGGGTCCTTGGTATCCAAGGTCAGGAGCGTCCGTGCGGCCTTACGCAGCTTGGCCAGCGCATACTGGACGCGCCAGATCTCGCGCTTGCATCGGAGTCCGTACTCGCCCACGAGCTTGAGCTCGGCGTCGAGGCGTTCCTTCTCGAAGGGACGACGCGGCGTCTTGTAGGTCTTACGGTAGTTCCGGTGCTGTGCGTTCGTGGGCATGATTAGTTTTTAGGTTCTATTATTGATCCGAAGGATGATAGCGTCCGTCGAATCAATGCGTGCAGGAAGCGGAAGGCGGAGGATATTGGTATTCTACGACAGGCCGCGTGTGAGCAAGAGCAAAATGAGAGAGAACCAGGATTTTAGTAAAAGCGGTAACGGGATTATGTACTACATAAATATACGGTCAAAATGGCTTTCAGTATCTAATATTTATGTAGTATTCTCTGAGTGGTCTTCCTCCTCCTCTATCGATACAAACGCACGACATGACAATGGCCAACGAACGGACGGCGGCGCCTCCTAGAGAGGCTGAGGATTACTACAGCAGATATTGGAACTCGAAACCCTGCGACAACTAAATACAAAAATAGACACGCAAACAATATGCCGCACAAGCAGAAGGAGGGCCATGATCATTCGACATTTAGTAAAAAGCAAGCGTTAGAGAAGAAGCGGGCAAAGGATGCGGCAAAGAAGGCAAAGGAGGAGTCAAAATTGGCTGAAGAGGAGGCGAAGAAATTGTTACTTGGGAATAATGTTCCCCTAGTCGATGGACATGGTGAGTATGAATTAGGGTACGAACCAGATGAGAAGGAGCAGCGCTTTAATAAACTAAAACGATGCAAAAAGCATTTACGGAATGATCTACGAATAAAGCAGCTGAAGGAGGAGGAGGAACGGAGGGTGGCCGAGGAAGAACGACAATGGACCGAACGGTTAGCATTGGAAGCCGAGACTGCACGTAAGCGTAAAGAGGAACGCCGTGCGGCGGGAGAGGAGGTTACGGATTCGGAAGAGGATGAGACGTCGTCAGAGGATGAAGAAGAATTTCAGGAACTTGTCGTATATTTTTGTGAATGCTGTCATAGAAAGTATGCCACACGTAATGCGTTTATCAATCATATGAATTCAAAACGACACCGAGTGTGTGCGGCACCCTACGAGGAAGCGGGTCTGCTTGTTTATTCACTAGAAGTTAAGACGACAGAGAACGAGGGAGAATGTAGCGATAGTGATGAGTCAGATAATGATAGTGACAGTGATGCAGAGGATGATGATGATGTGAATAACGTGGCAAAACCGACTGTGATAGGCTTTTCGGCACTTGCATTAGGTAGTAGTAGTGACGACGACAGCAACGACGACGACGATGAGGGTAGCAATAACACAGATGAGAGTGTAAGTGAAGCGGGTGATGAGCAAAAGCCGAGCATCTTTGCGGCCCTTAGAGACAGCGAAAACAGTGGTAGTGAGAGTTCAGATGACGAGCAACAGAAAGAAAGTGAGGATTTCATCGCCTATCAGGCCTCACCGCCGGCTCATATCATGACGGAAGAAGAATTGGCTGCCCAGCTCGCTGCCGAAGACGAGGCTGAGGATATGTACCTTGAGGAACTCATTTTACAAAACAAGCTCAGGTCAATCCCAGATCCAGACTTGTCCCCATCAGTCGCTACTCCCCTTCCCTTCACAAATGAGTTTGATGCTGAGCTTTATCCCGGTATAAACGAAGCTCGATTTGCTCGGATAAGACATAAGCTCCAATCGAAGCTTGCTGAGAAGGGGATTGAACCGAAGGTTTCTGAACTGACCGAAATGTGTAACGGTCTAGATCCCGTCGCTCTCGGAAGGACACTGCTCCAACAGGTAATGGCAGCACGTATGGATAATCTACAGGCACGATTGAACGCATACAACACGTACAAGAAAGAACAACAGCTCATGGTGAAAGAATTTACTTTTGCCAACGGTAATAGTAAGGCCCTGGCATCACAGTACACTTACAGACTTGACCCAGCCGATAATCCCCGAAGACGAGCTAACGTCCATCATGCCGGTAGTCACTATCATATGGCCTCAGCCAGTGGCAGGACTAAGGGTACGGTGGCTGGAATGTCATCGAGGCACTCAAGTCAAGGTGCGAGACTGCAGGCGAGTCGGATGCAGGCCAAGGAAACAGCGAGGATGCAGAGTGGTGGTAAAATGACGAAGAATAAGTCAGGGAAGGTTACTTCAAAGAAATCGAGTGGAAAAAGTAATAAAGATGGTGGCGACGTTTAACTCTAAATATCAATTTGAATATACTTCTATCTCTTATTTTTCTTTCGTTAAAGCGAGTGTGGTATGCTAATTCGTTGCGTACACATCCTCGCTTGGGTATCTCTCTCTACGTATTTACGTTCTACACTGTTGGGTACGTTTAAGGCGAAATGTTGTCTTAAACCCCAGTAGTTTTAGGCTAAGTGCCCAAAAAATCGCCATATTGCAATTCTTTTGCGATAGTATAC
>Ga0247832_1008092_pt1 | contig 10648 bp, 7 predicted proteins | sample LaCruzMarch2015__10_FD_192407 | JGI IMG/M metagenome (GOLD analysis project Ga0247832, IMG submission 192407) | Freshwater microbial communities from meromictic Lake La Cruz, Castile-La Mancha, Spain - LaCruzMarch2015_4m | ecosystem: Environmental > Aquatic > Freshwater > Lake | place: Spain...
TGCAGCACGAATTTGCCATCATCCGTTCCGTGATTGATTCTGCAATCAAAAATGGCCAATCCGTATTTGACGCCATTAATGCCATTGTCAATATCCCGCAGCCGCCAAAGGCGGCTGGATAGTTACATAAAAATTGAATAGGCTAAACTGCGTTACTAAAAAAAATCCTTAGTTTGGCAGCAAATAAGCAGGCTATTCAAGGGGTGATAAAATTATGAACAAATACACGCGGACACTGCTCTTGGGATTCATCATGTGGTTGGGAAGTCCCAGTGGTATCCTTGTGGCCCAATCCGCGCAGTATCAGTTCAAAGTATACGACCTTGAAGATGGCCTCAGCCACCGCGATGTATTCAAAATTGCTCAAGACAACAGTGGTTTTATTTGGGTAGCAACAATGGACGGTTTGAACCGTTTTGACGGCTACGAATTTGAACGTTACCACAGCCGATCCGACCACCAGAAAGCAACGCTGGATGTTATTTCCGACATGAGCATTGGCCGCAACAATGAGTTGTGGTTGGCTGGCCAAAACCACGTGAGTACCTTTATCACGGAAACGCACCAAATCCAAACGCGCCACCTCCATGCTGCGCCGCTTAATCCCAGGACTCCGATCCCAAAAGAACAAGAAGAGCTTACGCCGCACAATCTCTTTCAGGATACCCAGGGTGCGCTGTGGATGGCTGCCTTGAGCGGTCAAACCGGAAAAGTTTCCTTGCAACGCCTGGATGAAAACGGCAAATTGGTCAAAGTCGCCAGCCTAAAAGGGAAGGCCCCTCATCGCCCGATCGTTCAATTCAATGGATACATTTTTGTCGGGGCACAAAACAATGAGCTGTGGTTGATTTCGCCGCAATTTGGTCGACTGGAATCCAAAATTATTTTACCTGGCGCTGCCAATGAAAGCAACCAGATCGTTCACCTGCATGCAACAGGGGGGAAATTGTGGATATTGACTTCATCGGGTAAAGTCTACACCTTGAATGACCCGAAAAGCCAGGTCGAACTTCACCCCATCAATCGGTACCTGCCAGAAGGAGGCTTGTACAATTCAATGTTGATTGATCCTCTGGGCAATATCTGGTTGGCCGGCCAGGGCAAATTGTGGCATTTCATCACCTCAAACAATGTGCTGGAAAACTACGACGAGCGGGTGCGCTTTCTGCTCAAATCCATGCCCAACTACCGGCAGGTTTTTCGCGACCGATCAGGGGTGATCTGGGTCGCCAGCGATTATGGGGTAATCAAAATTGTAGAATCAGAAAAACTGTTCAGCCAATATTTAGCCGGGGGTAATGAAAATTGCCGGGATATTCAATGCAGCATTAGGGGCATGGCCGAAGACGAGCAAGGGCAGATCTACCTATCGTATTACAATTCTATTCACGTACTCAATCCGGCGTCGAACTCCCTGCGCTTGCTTTTTCCCTACTACAGTTTTTCCAATATGCCTTTCGGCTTGCACTACTTCAAAGGCTACTTGTACACGGGCAATGGCTGGCAAGTTGATACCAGGAAACTGACCCAAAAAAAGCTTTTCCCCGATGCCGATCGTGAAATTGGGGGTGTCGTAACCGTGGATGCCAAGGGAATGGTCTGGTTTGGTTACGGCCACAACTTGTACAAGTTTGATCCCAAACGCAATAAATTGCAACCTTATCGAGGGGCCAAGGGAACCTCGTCGGTAGAATCCGGGGAAATCAGTTTTTTGCAGCAAGGTCGAAATCCCGATATCTTGTGGATAGGAACCATTGATCAGGGATTGTATCAGTTGAATACCAAAACGGGCAAACGCAAACATTTTTTTGGCAGTAAAAATAACCAGGCGGAAACCTATCCGCGCCGAATCAACTGCATTTTCGAAGACCGCCGTGGAGTTTTGTGGCTTGGAACAGACATGGGTTTGCAAAAAATCAATTTGCAAACCCGACAAAATACCCTTTACAACCAAAGTTCGGGTTTGTCCAATGACATCGTTACGGCCATACTGCCGGAAGGTGATTCCTGTTTGTGGGTGAGTACCTATTTGGGCTTAAACCGAATGAGCATCAGGCAGGAACGCTTTATTCCTTTTATGGAACAAGATGGCTTGTCCAACAACGAATTCAATCGAATTTCGGCGCTGCGCACCCGCAATGGCCGACTGTATTTTGGAGGCTTGGATGGGGTAAATGCATTTTTTCCTGGCCCTCAATTCTGGAAAAAAGAAACCAAAGCCTACGAAGCACCGCTGCTTTTTACCAAATTCACGCATTACAGCGGCGAGCTGGATACCATTTTTTCGCGTACAGCCGCCATCAACAAACAACGTTCTGTTTTTTTACGCCACAATGACCGCTACTTCACCATCAGTTTTGCGGCAGCAAACTATCGGGAGCCCAATCAAAACCATTTTGCGTACATGCTGGAGAATTACGACCGAAAATGGTCGCCGTTCGACAATGAGCACACCGTCATGTACAGCAATATTCCCGCAGGCAATTATGTGTTTCGGGTAAAAGCAATCACCGCTGGCAGTTTGAACAAGTCCAGCGAAATGGGCATCGACATAACCATCGAGCAGGCATTTTACAAATCCTGGCCATTTATCATCACTTGCATCTTGTTGATCATCGGGGGCATCTACGCCTTTTTACGCTACCGCATTTACACCATTCGCAAGCGGGAAAAAGCCCTCGAACGCCTTGTGCGGATGCGCACCAGCGAACTGGAAGAGGAAAAACAAAAGTCCGACCAACTCCTCCTCAATATTCTGCCCGCTCAAACTGCCGAAGAACTGAAGACCACCGGCAAAGCGAGTGCCAGGAGATACGAGCATGTAACGGTGATGTTTACTGATTTTAAAGGCTTTTCGAGCATCGCCGAGCAAATGGAGCCAGAGGAATTGGTACGAGAGATCGACCATTGCTTCAGTGCTTTTGATGCCATCATTGACCGATATGGCCTGGAAAAAATCAAAACCATTGGCGATGCCTACATGTGCATGGAAGAAGGCATCGATTATTCTCCGGCAGAAAGCGCACGTCGGGTGATCATGGCTGCGCTAGACATTCAAGTGTTTTTGAAAGAGACCGCAGAAAAACGCCGCGCGTTAGGACAGCCTGCTTTTGAAGCCCGCATTGGTATTCATTCTGGCCCCGTTGTGGCTGGAGTAGTTGGAACCAAAAAATTCGCCTACGATATTTGGGGGGATACGGTCAATATTGCCTCGCGTATGGAATCGGAAGGTGAGGAAGGGAAAGTCAATGTATCAGAAACAACCTATCAACTCCTTAACGGTGATTTCACTTGCGAAAACCATGGCCAGTTTACCGATCGAGATAAGGACATTATTGAAATGTATTTTGTAACTCACATTATGTAGGCAGCTTTGATTTTTCACCACCTTAGATATACCTAAGCGGCACCTTAGAATCCAAACCGTATCGGCTCAGGGGGCTTTTCAACGCTATTGGTATCTCACCATATGCAGGCGCTGATCAATGGCCAAACTGGGTTTGTCAAAAAGATAAAAAACGCAAATGATGCCCTGATCGTGCTTGTGCAAAACCAAAAAACGGCAATACTGCTGCACCGAAAAAGCAGCTTTGGGCTTGAGGATGTACACCCTGCCCCAATCTGCGTTGAACACTTCCTTTAACTCTCGTTCTGTCAGTTCACGCGCGGTAAAACTCGTACTCGTTTCGTTGTCGCCAATGTGCAGCGCCATGCGGTAGCTGTTGACCTGCGCATGCGGTTCATTGCCCATTTCGGGCAAAAACAAAAAGCGGATTTCTACCCCTTCTTTGCCCGAACGAATCGCATAATCATATGATTGAAACAAATCCTCCGGGATGTACAAAGGCTTGTAATCTGCATCTACAGGATACAACAACTCCGCTCCAACCCGAAGCAGGTGCTCCTGGAGTGGAACAGGCAGTTCCTGAGCTTTACTCAATAAGGACACCAATGAAAATCCAAGACAAAAGAAGAATGATTTCATCGGAAGAATATTTAACTTGGTAAACCCTTAATTCAGCTTACTGTGTCGCATCCCGTAAATGAAATAAATCAGCAAACCCACTCCCATCCAACCAAAAAACACCATCCAGCTTTTGGCGGGGATTTCAATCATCAAGTAGGCACAGCACAGCATGCCCAGCACCGGAATCAGGGAGTAATTGCGCAAAAAACTCATCACTGCAATCCAAACAGCAAGCAGGATAAACAGAAGGAATAGAATTTCCTGATAATTTTCGTGTCCGAGGTTGCTAAATGCAGTGCCTAAACGCTCCCGAAAACCAATCATCGCTAGAAGGACCAAAATTGGTACAATAAACTTGCCATTGACGTAAGGCAGGTTGAATTTGCCCGGTTCTTTGGGTCTTCTTGGCAAAATCAATACGCCGCCACAGACCAGCACAAACGCAAACAGGGTACCGATACTGGTGAGGTCGGTCACCAAGCCATCATCGATGACCAATACGGGAATACCCACCAGGAGGCCCGTAATCAAGGTTGCGAAGCTGGGCGTGCGGTAACGGGGGTGGATATTGGAAAAACGCTTTGGCAACAAACCATCACGGCTCATGCTCATCCAAATCCGGGGCTGGCCGAGCTGGAAAACCAGCAAAACGCTGGTAGCGGCCACCACTGCACTGACCGAAACGATGAATCCAACCGCTTTCATGTTGATTTTTTCAAAAACGTAAGCCAGTGGATCTGTCACGTTTTCAAACTCGGAGTAATTGACCATTCCCGTAATGACCAGGGTGGTCACAACGTAGATCACTGTACACAAAATCAACGAATAAATCATCCCCAACGGCAGATCTCGCTGTGGGTCTTTGCATTCTTCTGCCGTAGTCGATATGGCATCAAATCCAATGTATGCAAAGAAAACACCCGATACCCCCGCCAATACGCCGGGCATCCCATTGGGTAAAAAAGGAGTCCAGTTGGACGTTGTGCCTTCTGAAAAAATATACCAAAATCCAATCATTGCAACCAAAACCAGGATGGCTATCTTGAGTAAAACCATGCCGTTGGCCATGCGCTTGCTCTCCTTAATACCGATCAGTACCAACCAGGTCACCAAGATGACGATCACAAAGGCGGGCAAGTTGATGATAAACTTGAAGCCCATGAAATCAGGCGCCAGGGTGTAAGCCAAATCTTCTACAGCTTTCCCTGTTTCTAACGCCTCTCGATAATCCATGGCCGCCGATTGGTAGCCGATGGTAAGCCATTCGGGCAAATGGATGCCAATGGCCTGGAGGATATTGTTGAAATAAGCACTCCAGGAAATGGCGACCACAATGTTGCCAATGGCGTACTCCAAGATCAAAGCCCAGCCAATGATCCAGGCAACCATTTCGCCAAAAGTGACATAAGAGTAGGTATAAGCACTCCCAGAGACGGGTACGCGTGCAGCAAATTCCGCATAACACATCGCGGTAAACCCACAAGTCACGGCAGTGATCAAAAAGAGCAGACTCACGCCAGGCCCGCCTTTGAATGCAGCCCCTCCAATGGTTGAAAAAATCCCTGCCCCAATCACTGCGGCTACGCCCATAAAGGTTAGGTCGCGTACAGTAAGGGTACGATTCATGGAGCCATGTGGGCTGCCTTCGGGATCATGGAGAACGGACTGAATGGGCTTTTGGCGAAACAATGACTTGAAATCCATGTGATTAGGTTTTCTGTGAATGTGCGCAAAAAAAGCGCGGGTTAGGTATTTTGCGAAAATTACCTAAAAACTTGAAGAGTTGCTACTTGAAGGGTTGAAAAATTGGGACTTTGCCTGTTTGCAGATTGATTTGGGAGGTTACATAAGCTAAAATTAAAATCTTCGATTTTTTTTATTTTTTTTTCACTACCTCAGACACCTCAGAAGCACCTAGAAATAAAAACGAATTGACTTAGGTGACTCTGAGGTGTCTTTGGTGGTGAAAAAGCAAAGCAGCGAAGCTGCCAGCATAAGGTTTTTCGATTGACTAATCACTAAGTTGGTATTGGCGGTAAAGTCTGGATTTAGCTCGCAAAAGCCCCCATGGCATCCCAAACTGGATCCACAGGCAGAGGAGCCGTCAGGATGACCGTTTCATGCGATACGGGGTGTTGAAAACTCAATTTCCAGGCGTGAAGATGAATGGAACGGTCTTTATTGCTGCGGCGTGCGCCGTACTTTACGTCCCCTTTGATGATGCAGCCCATCGCGGCCAACTGAGCCCGGATTTGGTGGTGACGTCCCGTAAGCAACTTGACTTCCAGCAAGTGGTAGCGTTCACTACTGCCCATGTGTCGGTATTCTAAAATGGCTTGTTGGGCGTTGGCATGGCCTTTTTCAGCGCTGATGACGGAGCGGTTGGTCTGGCCGTTTTTCCAGATCCAATGTTCCAAGCGGCCACTGGGTTCGGCAGGCATTGCTTCTACTACCGCCAGGTACGTTTTTTGTACCTCCCGATTGCGAAATTGTTCGTTGAGGTTGGCCAGTGCTTTGGCGGTTTTGGAAACCAACACAATGCCACTGGCTGGACGGTCCAAACGGTGCACCAGTTGTACGGAAGATTTGGTGAAAATTTCAGCCAACTGCAACAGGGTTTTGTCTCCCGTTTTATCTGCCTGTACAGGAACGCCTGCTGGCTTGTTGAAGGCAATTAGCTGGTTGTTTTTATACAGAACCCAGTCTCCGATGCGTTCTTGAGCATTGACGGCTTCCGGGTTTTCACTTGAGTTCTTCATAGTCTATGTAATCGTCGTCAGTAGAGTTGGTTGCTTTGCCCTGCTTTTCTGGTTCGTTCTGGTATGGTTTGCGAATGTGATCTTGCGGTTTGCGCCCAGGGATTCCCGGTTGATAGGTGAATAGGCGATAAGCAATGTAGATCACGGCAAGCATGAAGATCATTTTCAGCATAGCGGTAAATTTGTGTCAAAGGTACGTGCTATTATTTGATGTTATGAGAAACTTTTTGCAGTATATCAGCATCATTTTTTTAGTTTTGCGAGTCAATTATGAAAAAAAGCCTAATTCTCGATTGATAAGCTGTTGATTCCCGGTTAATCGTGTATTACTAAATTAAGAAAAATCATAACGAACGCATGGGTTCTTTTAAGCGTACAACAAACATTGTTGGTTGGCTGGTGTTCGCGGTCGCGACAGTGGTCTATTATCTTTCCGCCGAACGCACAGGTAGTTTGTGGGATTGCGGCGAATTCATTCTCGGAGCCTTCAAGCTCCAAGTTGTTCACCCACCTGGCGCACCCTTGTTTTTGCTGATTGGCAGAATGTTTGCCTGGGTAGCCACGTTGTTTTCCAAAGAACCTGAAAGCATTGCCTTTGCGGTCAACATGATGTCGGGCTTATGTACTGCCTTTGCAGCGATGTTTGTCTCCTGGGTAACCATTATCCTGGGCAAACTGGCCTTGAATGGCCGCGAAGGAGAGCCTGGTACGGGTGATCAAATTGCGTTGGCAGCTGCGGGTTTGGTAGCAGGTTTGGGTACTGCTTTTTGTACTTCCATTTGGTTTTCAGCGGTGGAAGGAGAAGTATACGCCATGTCAACCTTCTTTACGGCACTCACCTTGTGGGCAACTGTCAAATGGTACGCACTGCCCGACGATCACCAAAACGATCGCTGGTTGATTTTTGCAGTGTATATGGCTGGTCTTTCTATTGGGGTTCACTTGCTGAGTATCCTGACTTTCCCTGCCTTGGCCATGTTCTTTTATTTCAAGCGTGCCAAAAATGTCACTTTCGCCGGAACGGCACTTGCTGCTTTTGTGGGGGTTGTTTTGGTAGGTTTGGTACAGATCGTGATCATCACCGGATTGCCTCAGGTCTGGGCCAGCTTTGAAATGTTGTTTGTCAATTCTTTTGGCTTGCCATTTCACTCCGGGATTATCCCAACCGTGTTGATCATTCTGGCAGCGATCTATTTTGCCATCCGTTATGCACACCTCAATCAGGAGTCAACGGTTCAAAATGTAGCCATAGCATTTGCGCTGATGGTTTTGGCCATGTCTACCTACGGTATGGTCATCATGCGGGCCAACTCTAATCCGCCGATCAACATGAACGCGCCCAAGGATGCATTGAGCCTGTTGCCTTACCTCAACCGGGAGCAATACGGTGATCGTCCTTTGTTGCGTGGCCCCAATTTTCATGCACAACCTATCGATGTAAAAACCGAGAAACGCTATGGTCGGGTAGAGGATCGTTACGAACATGTGTCGGATAAAGTAGACTACGTTTACAATGACGCTGATAAAATGTTTTTCCCTCGCATGGCTGACCCTTCACAAGGTCGCCCTGCTTTATACGCGCAATGGATGGGACTAGATCCCAATCAACCCTTGCCAGAAGGATGGAAGCCTACCCAGGCTCAAAATTTCGGTTTCTTCTTCAATTACCAGGTCAAATGGATGTACTGGCGCTATTTCATGTGGAACTTTGCAGGGCGCCAAAACGGCGAGCAAGGTTTGTATCCATGGGACAAGTCTGCGGGTCATTGGTTTTCGGGCATTTCGTTTATCGACAACATGCGCCTGGGTGATCAAACAAACCTTCCCGAAGTACAAAAGCACAATCCTTCCCGCAATAGTTACTACATGCTGCCCTTTATTTTTGGTCTATTGGGGGTCGTTTACCACTTTGGCAAGCGCCGCAATGACTTTTTAGGGCTGTTGGCACTTTTTGTGATCACTGGTTTGGGTATCATCGTTTACTCGAATCAACCACCAAATGAGCCTCGCGAACGAGACTACGTATTGGCCGGTTCCTTCTTTGTGTACTGTATCTGGATGGGGATGGCCGTACTGGCCATTTACGAAATGCTGCGCGATCGGGTAAAACTGAGCGGCCCAGTCGGTGCCGGGTTGTCGGGAGCTTTGGTCATGATCGCTCCACTGCTGATGTTGACGCAAAACTTTGACGACCACAGTCGCAATGGCCACTACGCTTCGCGGGATTATGCTTCCAACTTCCTACAGTCGGTTGATAAAAATGCCGTGATCTTTACCTACGGTGACAACGATACCTACCCACTTTGGTACGCTCAGGAAGTAGAAGGCATTCGCCGCGATGTACGGGTGGTCAACCTAAGTTTGATTGCCGTAGATTGGTATATCGACTTGTTGCGCCGCAAAGTCAATGACTCTCCAGCCCTGAAGCTCACTTTGAGCAGCTCTGCTTATCAAGGCGACCGTCGCAACCAGGTGTTCTTTGTAGAGCAAGGTGGTTCTCAAGGGGAAATGAGTGCCCAACAATTCATGAAGTTTGTCAGCGAAGATCATCCACAGCAATTGAGCAATGGAGGGTCTACGGAGTCCTTCTTGCCTACCCGCAGCGTTTACTTGCCTGTTCCGCGTGAAAAAGTTATCCAGATGGGCTTGGCCAAAGCAGGCGACACCACATTGGTAGACCGCATTCCGTTGAGCATGCCAGCCGAGCAATACATGACCAAAGACGACATTGCCATATTGGATGTGATCACTTCCAATCTTTGGGAACGCCCGATTTATTTCGCGGTTACGACCCAGGCCAGCAAGTTCTTCGGTCTCGATGATTACATGCAACTGGAAGGTCTTGCCTTGCGCATTATGCCTACTCGTACGCCAAGCGATCCAAACTATGGCCTGATTGGCAGCGGAAAGGTGGATGCAGACAAAGTATACAACAATGTGATGAAAAAATGGCGTTGGGGTAACTTTGACAAGGAACCTACTTTTGTGGACAACAGCTATGCACCTAGCTTGCAGAGCATGCAGCTGGTGATGCGCCGCGCCGCAGGAGAATTCCTTGCCGAGGACAACAAAGCCAAGGCAATTGCCTTGACGGATGAATATTTCAAGGCTTTCCCAAATTTCAACTTCCCTTACGATTACCGCACGAATTACATGCTGGAAATCTATGTCAGGGCAGGTGCTTACAAGAAGGCCAAACCGCATATGGAGATCCTGGCCAGAGAAACACTGGCGCAGTTGAAATTCATCAGCTCGCAGGAGCCAGAAGTGATTGCCTCCAGCTACGACTTGCAAAAGCGCCTGGCCGAGCAAACCATGGAGACCCTCCTGCGCGATGCTACCGAGAACAAAGACGATAAATTCGTAGCGGAACTAACCAAGCAATTTGCGCCATTCCGCCCTGCACCAACGGAGAATTCGTTGTTTCAAACATCCCCTCCGCAAGGGCAATGATGATTTAAATCTTTTGTTTTTAGGCTTTTAGGTTGTGCTCAATTTCACAAAACGGTGTGAAGTTGGGTGCAACCTAAAAAATCCTACCCCCCACTCACGGGCGGAATCAACACCACCTCATCCCTCTCTTCAATAACTTGCTCATCGCTGGCGTATTCTGTGTTCAGCGCGATGGCAAGGTTGTTCAATTGCATTAAGGCTGGATATTGAGCGTACAGGCTGCTACGCAAATCGGCGACACGCGTCGCCGCAGGAATTTGCATTTCCAGGGTACTGCCCCCTAAAATATCTCTGGTGATGCCAAAAGCCAAAATTTTTATCTTCATTACATTTGTTTTAGTGGTAACTATCCAGCCGCCTTTGGCGGCTGCGGGATATTGACAATGGCATTAATGGCGTCAAATACGGATTGGCCATTTTTGATTGCAGAATCAATCACGGAACGGATGATGGCAAATTCGTGCTGCAA
>Ga0247832_1008093_pt1 | contig 10647 bp, 4 predicted proteins | sample LaCruzMarch2015__10_FD_192407 | JGI IMG/M metagenome (GOLD analysis project Ga0247832, IMG submission 192407) | Freshwater microbial communities from meromictic Lake La Cruz, Castile-La Mancha, Spain - LaCruzMarch2015_4m | ecosystem: Environmental > Aquatic > Freshwater > Lake | place: Spain...
TACTTGAGGATGTCTGTGAGCTGATCGATATTCTCAGGTAGGAGGAGAGTGTCGACAGTACCTTCTGGTAGCGAACCAAACGCATCGTTCGTGGGGGCGAACAGAGTGAAGGGACCTTCTCCCGAGAGAGTTTCGACCAATCCAGCTGCAGTAACAGCGGCAACCAACGTCGAGAAGTCTGGATTAGCGATACCAAGATCAACAATTGTTCCAGGCTCCTCCATTCCACCTTCAGGATCAACCTCAGTCTCAGGTTCTTCGGACGTCATGTCATCCTCAGGCGGGAGAAGTACTTTGTCGATCACATGAATGACACCATTACTCGCCATAATGTCGGCCGTGATGACATGTGCATCATTATTTAACATAATTCCCATTGCATCAGACACATCAACGGTAATCGAATCTCCATTAAGAGTCTCTACGTCTCCACTTTCGAGAGACGAGCTTGGAACAGATCCAGACACCACATGATACTTGAGGATGTCTGTGAGCTGATCGATATTCTCAGGTAGGAGGAGAGTGTCCACAGTACCTTCTGGTAGCGAACCAAACGCATCGTTCGTGGGGGCGAACAGAGTGAAGGGACCTTCTCCTGCGAGAGTTTCGACCAATCCAGCTGCAGTAACAGCGGCAACCAACGTCGAGAAGTCTGGATTAGCGATACCAAGATCAACAATCGTTCCAGGCTCCTCCATTCCACCTTCAGGATCAACCTCAGTCTCAGGTTCTTCGGAAGACATTTCATCCTCAGGCGGGAGAAGTACTTTGTCGATCACATGAATGACACCATTACTCGCCATAACGTCAGCCGTGATGACATGTGCATCATTATTTAACATAATTCCCATTGCATCAGACACATCAACGGTAATTGAATCTCCATTAAGAGTCTCTACATCACCACTTTCGAGAGACGAGCTTGGAACAGATCCTGACACCACATGATACTTGAGGATGTCTGTGAGCTGATCGATATTCTCAGGTAGGAGGAGAGTGTCCACAGTACCTTCTGGTAGCGAACCAAACGCATCGTTCGTGGGGGCGAACAGAGTGAAGGGACCTTCTCCCGAGAGAGTTTCGACCAACCCAGCTGCTGTTACAGCGGCAACCAAAGTTGAGAAGTCTGGATTAGCGATACCAAGATCAACAATTGTTTGTCCCTCCGTCATTGTCTCTCCCAAGAGGCCTCCGATTAAGTCTTCTAAATCACCAGCTGTAACATTGCCTTGACTATCTCCTCCAAGAAGTCCTCCAATTAAGTCATCCAGCCCTTCCATGTCACCAGCTGTAATATTCTCCTCACTAATATCTCCCCCAAAAAGTCCTCCAAGTAAGTCATCCAGCCCTTCCATATCACCAGCTGTAATATTCTCCCCATTAATCTCTCCTCCAAGAAGTCCTCCAAGTAAGTCATCCAACCCTTCCATATCCCCAGTTGTAGCATTGCCTCCTCCACTAATATCTCCTCCAAAAATTCCTCCAAGTAAACCACCCAATCCACTTAGAAACCCATCGTCAGTCATATGGACGGTGTCATCAGTCATAGGTGTTGCCTCGTCATCTGGTGGAAGGAGCACCTTGTCGATCACATGAATGACACCATTACTTGCCATAATGTCAGCCGTGATGACGTTGGCGTCATTCACCATAATGCCTGCCTCAGACACATCAACGGTAATCGAATCTCCATTAAGAGTCTCTACATCACCACTTTCAATAGACGAGCTTGGAACAGATCCAGACACCACATGATACTTGAGGATGTCTGTGAGCTGATCGATATTCTCAGGTAGGAGGAGAGTGTCGACAGTACCTTCTGGTAGCGAACCAAACGCATCGTTCGTGGGGGCGAACAGAGTGAAGGGACCTTCTCCTGCGAGGGTTTCCACCAATCCAGCTGCAGTAACAGCGGCAACCAAAGTTGAGAAGTCTGGATTTGCGATACCAAGATCAACAATCGTTCCAGGCTCCTCCATTCCACCTTCAGGATCAACCTCAGTCTCAGGTTCTTCGGAAGACATTTCATCCTCAGGCGGGAGAAGTACTTTGTCGATCACATGAATGACACCATTACTCGCCATAACGTCAGCCGTGATGATGTTGGCATCATTCACCATAATGCCTGCATCAGACACATCCACGGTAATCGAATCTCCATTAAGAGTCTCTACGTCCCCACTTTCAATAGATGAGCTCGGAACAGATCCAGACACCACATGATACTTGAGGATGTCTGTGAGCTGATCGATATTCTCAGGTAGGAGGAGAGTGTCGACAGTACCTTCTGGTAGCGAACCAAACGCATCGTTCGTGGGGGCGAACAGAGTGAAGGGACCTTCTCCTGCGAGGGTTTCCACCAATCCAGCTGCAGTAACAGCGGCGACCAACGTCGAGAAGTCTGGATTAGCGATACCAAGATCAACAATCGTTTGTCCCTCCGTCATTGTATCTCCCAAGAGACCTCCGATTAAGTCTTCTAAATCACCAGCTGTAACATTGCCTTGACTATCTCCTCCAAGAAGTCCTCCAAGTAAGTCTTCCAGCCCCAAACTCCTACTTGACACTCTGACGCTGTTCGGAGCGACCGGGATCGCCCTGGTGGCCCCAACGAATAGGATTGACGCTAGAATCAATTTCATAATTGTACTATTCAGAAGACAAAAGTAATCGTTGAAATAATGAGAAGTGAGGTGCATCAGTGGTAATAAATATGACAAACTTTTTCATATTATTTTTAATCACTGAGAATGCAACACCATAAATCACTCGTTTACTCACTCGATCGAACCGACGAAAGAAATGTTTAATGAATACAAACGGTGGATTAATGTGCATGTAGGCCATTAAAAACGGGATTGTGTATGCGGATGAACGACTCCAGATGAGTCATCACCGTGATGTGAATCTTTTCAACAACTGCCCTTTTTGCGGGAAACGGACCCCATCTTTCTTCCGACTTTTTGTCGGCATCTCCTCAAATTCGCATCATCATGCACTATCCATCACCACCTCATCCTCCACCTCAACGTCCACCGCCAGCTCGTCCACCTCCTCCGGGCTTTGAAAGAGGTCAAGCGGCGGCAATAACACACGCTAGTGCAACGCACAAGACGACATCGTTTAACAATTTAGCATTGGCCTTGGGGACGAACCTGGCAGAGTGTATGGACGATTCTTGCACAATTGCTGGAATTGCCACTGTACCTAATACTAATCATATCACTGCCGCGGCTGCCGCTGCGGCGAGGCAACAAACCATGGTTTCAGATTCAGATACACATCTAGCCCGTCAAAGTCGTCATTCGGTTAGTCGTATAATCAGTGCAAAGAATAATGGGAGTGTCATCGGTTCGTCGTCTTCGTCTCAGTCTCAACAGCAGCAGCAGTTACAATTAAGTGGAGAGGCCATGTTGAAGAGTGGATACCTCATGACTCAACAGCAATATAATAATTATTTGACTGAGAAGCAAGCACAGCAGGCACATGCACAAAAGCAAGCACAACAACTCAATGGAGGAGAGATTTTGAATAATAATAGTAGTAGGAACAATTTTGATAATAAGGCGATTAATCAACAACAACAATCAGATCAACGGCAACATGATGTGCAGCAGCAGCAAAGGTCGATGATGATGATGGGAGCAGCATGGGAAAATAATACAAATAACAAATTTTGCATCTCACCAAATAATGAAAATGTTGGAAATATCAGCAATCTTCATCACAGTGACACAAGTAAGAAGTATACAACTCACAATATTGGTTTAACAGTTGTAGAGCCAACAATGACACCTCCATTGTGGGTAGGATCAGATGGGTTGCTTTATCCTCTCTTGCAGCACCAACAACAACAGATGCAGCAGCAACAGCAACACCATCATGTAGTCGTGGGCAGTGCAGCCAGTAATGGTCGTGCATCCGCACCTCCCATCTCACGTACATCAGCATCAACAGCAGCAATAGGTTCAGTGGGGATGAATATATATCCAAATATAAATAATCGTCTCGTGGCATACGCTACGAATTCATTACAAATGCGTGTGGCAGAATTACACAAAGAATTAAAACATGGGGATCATCCAGCAGCGAATAACATTAGTCATCATACCCCTGCCCACCATCATGTTATGTCGACACCTACACCGAATACATGCACATCGGCACAGTCGACTATATCAAGTGTTGGTTCGGCATTGTTGGTACCGCCGTTGCCTGGTAATATAACGATCGTTTCTTCGTCATCTGCATCCGCGGGTGGTGCGGTAAAAGGAGGTGGTGTAAATAGTCAAATTACACACCGACTACCATCATCATCGTCATCATCTTTCATTATTGATAATCCAGTACAAAAACGTATGGAATTATTATCTGCTAGAGAATTAGTACCATTTTTACGTGAAATACCACCGAAGGGAGAGGAACAACGTGGATTAGTTATACTCTATGGATCAATGTTATATAATATACTATCCGATGTCCGTATGACATGTGAGGCATTTGGTACATTAGAATCATTTAGAAGTGACTTCGGTGATAGTCGGGGGATATTCTTTGTAACGTATTATGATTTACGCAGTGCACAGTTGGCCGTGGCGGAATTACCCCGTTTGTTAAACGACATGTTGCTAGTGTCTGGGGGGAATAAGGTCAATGACCAATCTTCCTCCTCCTTTGACGGTGGTAGTGGGGTGCAAGTTAAGTATTGCATTCCGTTAAATTCGTCGTCTGCGACTGCTGATGGTACAATCTTATTGTTAGATTTGCCAGGCACTATTGACGAGCAGGATTTGATTCAAGTCCTATCATCGTTCGGGGAAGTTCGGGATATACATTATCAAGCCAATATCTCTAATGAAGATGAGGATGGGAATGAATTAACATCATACCTTGTCGAATTTTACGATATTCAGGATGCCAATCAGGCAATACTTGAGCTTGAGCACACTCATCCATGGGGAGAGGGTGTTAAGATTAAGGTTGGGACACGTAGTCCAGCAAAGAAGAAGTTGGGGAAAGAATTATTACTGTTAATGAGTAATTGGCGAAAGAGCCCAATTTCTGGATCGCCAGCATTGTCTGTTAGCCCCGGAGCATCTGCACAGTTGCCAACATCACAGATGATAACTGCTAATGCTCAAAATCTGGAAGCATCTAGCAATCCTACTGCTGCTTCTACTGAAGTTAATTATCGGCAACATCAGCTGCCACCACAGGATCAAATGAGGACGGCTCAATCGCAATCTTACTATCAGTACGCAAATGTTCAAAGTACGGTTGGTCACCCTCCTCATCATCAGCAGTGTCAACTTGTGATGGGTCCCGATGGACAGTACCGATATGTGATGAGTTCAGGTTCTACACCTCACTATTCCCATTCTCAAATCATTGGTCATCCTTATGGGCATGCTCCTTCGCAACCGCAGCAAGTTATGTACGCTCCTTCCTCATTAGAGCAGCAATACATTCACAGTCAAAGCCAACTAATAAGTCCCATGGCGCCGCCACAACAGTATCAAGTCCACTATGATTTAGCTGCCCATCAACCAGTCATCGATTATCAACGTCAGCCATCACTGAGTACGCAATTTACTCATATGTCGGTGGTAACTACCGATGTCAACACTGACAGCTTGTCAAGTACTAGTCTATCGGGGAGGGGTGTTGTAAAGCCGTTGCGTGGATCTCCATCTACGGGCAAAAAAACAATGACCGGTAGTAACAACGTAAAAGAAGATGATGTCACTAATAATGCCACCTTGATGCTAGATGATATCCGTACAGGGAAAGATCATCGATCATCACTTATGGTGCGCAACATACCTAACAAGTACACACAGCAAATGCTATTAAACGAATTTGCCGGCACCGGTCACGGCCCAGACAAGATGGATTTCTTCTATTTGCCCATCGACTTCAAGAATAGATGTAACCGAGGGTATGCATTCGTGAATTTTGTTAATTACAAGGATATCATACCCTTCTTTAGTCAGTATAATGATTGTAAATGGAATCGATTTAATAGTGATAAGATATGTTGTATCACATATGCGAGGATACAGGGCAAGAATGCCATGATAAAAAAATTTGAACATTCATCAGTAATGGAGAAAGATGACGAATACCGTCCAATGGTATTTGTTAGTCATGGGGAGAGGAAGGGGCAGGTGGAGAGTATAAAAGATGCGGCAGTAGGAATGTATAAACTTGGATTGTAAGCAATTTTGTGATTTTTTGATGATACAAAAGTTTTGTCGGGGGGCTGGATTATTTTTATGTTTATCAGTTTTGCACATTGTCCAGCTCCCTTTTGATGAAGTATAATCTACTTATAGACAAAAGAAATCATATATATTTAGATGAAAAAGTTTCCTACAGTATTCTCCCTCCCCCTCACAATATGTGTAGAAGAAGGCGAAGGAAAATGCAGCACTTTACTAAAGGTCAATATCCAAAACAAATACAATTATACAACAACTAACGTCTCGCCTCATCAGCCTGCTTGGATAGTATATCCTGAAAGTCTGTCAATTCTGACATATTAGACATGAACGATAGCCTAGAATCATCCTCGGTCCCTTCCATATTCAACATCAGTGACAATTGAGAAGCCTCTGATTTATTAAAGTCAATTGTCGGCTGTGAATTCCTCGTAGCCTTACTCGCTTGTCTTGGTCCATCACAATCCTTCGTTTGGACCTGTAAGTATTGCTCCATATTATCCCCGGAATTGCTCATCTTAGGTCGGCCTGTGCCGAAACGTCCACTCCCCCACTGTAGATTCTGAAAGGGGGTATTAATACCTGACATCTTTGTTAGACTTAATCGTCGAGAATACCTGGCACGCATATCAGGTGTCATCTGTTCCCAATCTTCTTCGACAATATCATTAATCGAGTTACCAATACTCATTAGGTCCATGGTATCTACACTCTTGAAGGTATTGCGTATCCCTAGGTCATCAATTGAGTTCATAGTATTGCGACCATTCAATGTACATGATATACGGTCTGACTGTGATAGCTTATCATCGTCCATCATTGATGCAAAGGTATTACGATTGGGTAGGTCGGAATCATCAACAGAACCACGTAAAATGGACCGACGACGGTTCCGTTTATTCGCACCGCTACTGTTACTAACACCATAATCAAAGTTGGTTGGTACTTGCATTTGCAACCCCTCGCTTAGATTACCAGCCACTGCCGTGCGGTGGGATGCGTCAAGATTGGTCCGGTGGGATGAGTCAAGTCCAACAACGTCAAGTGAACGCATCTGCTTTTTATTATTATGCCCCCCACCGTGGGATAGGAAGTTTTGTAATGACGCTTGGTATTCCTCAATGGTAAACTCGTCCTGTCCTGCTCTTGTATTGCTATTGTCGTAACCTCCTCCTCCACCTATTTGCCCACTTCCTCCTCCTCCACCACCCATGTTATTATTCTGGAATTGACGTAGCATTTGCATGGAATTCATGTTATTACTATTATTACCACCTCCCATCATGCCACCACTGCCAAGATCCATATTGCTACTATTGACCATATTCATATTATTCCATAAATTGGCCGACGACATCATCTGGTCCATATCATTATTATTACCAACACCAGCAATTCTACCGCTAGTCTGTCGTAACATACGCAATCGATTCATGTATTCTTGTGCGGCATTGGGCTGTACTCCGTTGTTACTAGTACCACCCCCCATAATCCCCCCCATGCCTCCTGCTTTCCCCATACCACAACCCATGGAGTTCATCATCATGCCACCACTACTACTACCAACATTGAAATTCATTGCATTCATCCCCATACCCATACTACTAATCTTACTTTGGATCAGATTCAATTCACGCTGCTTTTGCATTAATTGTTCATACTCACGTAATACCGACTCTTCGCCCATGTAGGCTTGGGGTTCGCCGGAGGAGGTGGAGGGGGATAACCTCTGTCGGTGCAGCAGTTGTTGTTGCTGCTGTTGCTGCTTCTGTTGCGAATTACCTTTCTGCTGCTGTCGTAATTTGAGTAACCGTTGTATCTCAGCTTCAATAAGATCATCTTCATTACTTGGCGTCGAGCCTGAACCAGAATGTGCAGGAGAGGAAGAGTATTGATTCCTATAATTATTGACACCGCCCACTCCTCCTTCCTCTCCTCCTCCGGTATCATCACCCCAATCAATTTCTTGGCCGTGTCCCACTCCCACTCCCACTCCACCGGACCCCCCTCGCTGATATTGTTGATGCTGATGTTGAAGTGTTATATCATTCTGTGCCTTAATTAATGCAGCCTTGGTCATTAATGTTTCATAATCCTGCGGACACTCCTCGCCGGATGCCGTGATGGTCTTAACAAGCGCGGCCACGGCCTCATTCGTTACGCCATTACGTTCGCGCAGACACTGCGATGCTTTTTCGCGTGCCTTCTTCTCGCCAACGTCGTACCAAACTGCAATATTATTCCCACTACCCCGATCGCTATCATCCATACCACCACTACTATTATTATCATAGTTGGTAGTATGATCGTCCTCGGCGGACGACGATCCGTCGACCTTGGCGAGGAATCGACCGGGCGGGTCCATGGAACGCCATTCTTTAACGACGTCGCGCGCCACGCTCGGCTTGTCGGCCTTGGTCGCGGCCAGGTACCGCAATTTGTGCGTGGCCACCAATTTGCGAAATTTTACATTCCCCGAATGCGAATTCGTTCCGCCACCACGGCCCAATAATATATCATTCGGTCCCGGGTGCGTTATGTTCGTCGTGGGATATTCGTAGGAACCGAATTTCATCATTATATAATTATTATTGGAAATGTAATGATATTATTATTATTGATTTCTTCTACTTGCTTTCGTTGATCAATGCTCGGAAGGTGGGAGTTGTTCGGTTACGCTAGCAGTGAGATTTTTTTTGATGTTCTTCTGCGTGGGTATCCCCCAAAGAATGGGCAGAAGGTGAGATTGGGACGTACGAGACACTCTCAAATAATTTCAAATGTTAGGTCATTCTCATGGTGGAGAGGATCTCCTCCCTTCGTCCCTCGGGGGGGGGCGGGTGAGTAAAGGGTGTCACGCATATCGCCCCTCTCTCTTTCTTTTGGATACACCGTCTGGGAACACATGACACATATAAACAAACCAATACCAACAAAAGGCAACTCACCAGTTGAATAGGACTGAATGGTCACAGAAAACAATCACGTGTGTTCATGGTGTTCTCTCGTATGATGTTGTTACTAGCCGGATTGAGGCCCATCTGTCAAAAGATTTTCGAGGTATCTATGTACGAATGGAAGTACGAATGCTATCTAGTACGTAAAATGAGGCAAAAATAATTACGTACCGCTTTGGCATTCGTATGTACCATCGATTCGTACTAAAACCTCCGAAAAAAAGGAATGTCTACTTGAACTTTGAGGGGAGAGAAACTTCAACGAAACTGCAAACACTCTTTTACTTGTGTGAATTAATCCCCCCACAAATCTACAATTCCGTCATAATTCCTCCGAATGTTAACACAGGCCTGCGATCGTGCCAAGCGTGAAAGTTCTGGTCATAATCGGATAAAACAACCGCAACACCGATCAGTGGCCTCCACCAATAACAATAAACAGCAGGAGTTCGTATCAACGAAGCACAGCTCGCATCCGACAAGATCGATAAGGAAAATATGGCGTACGAGCTTGTAACGACGAACGCGGCGCTCCTCGCCGAGGGAACTACAAGGAGTGAGGATGATGGCATCGCTAACTTCAACCACGAAGCCATCGGCTATACTACGAAGACTGTTACCACCATGGTGGTACCAACTATGGATCCCTTTTCACGCAAGAAGAAGACTGTCCTCAATCCAGGCTCGTGCTCTTCGGCCATGAATCTACTAAACTGCATGGCCTTATCATCCAGCGTTACACTCGGTGGTTCAAGTATCGACGACGACAAGTCTTCTTCTTCGACGGTATATTATCATAATGTCCACAAGAAAAAACGAAGCACAAACAAGACTGTCCTCAATCCAGGATCATGTGCCTCGGCACTCAACTTGTTTGACATGGTATTTGATGAATCACAACAACAACGCGGTGGTGGAAGCATGCTGTCCAATGTTACTGGTGGTAACAACCATGCTCTCTCCTCCTCGTTGCCTCGACGATCGTCATCCCTTACCACTACCACTAGTGGTGGTCTTCCTCGTCGTCGTCGTCGATCTAGGAGCAGCATCAACACGTCGTTGTCGACTAGGTTCAACGATAATGGCAAACGAAACGCCGAGTGGGGTGAGTTCAAGTAAAATGAATTCAAGATATTGAGAGAGTGGAAAGTGGCTATCGTATGTACTTAATAATCTCTATGTTGGGTTCATGTTCCTAGGAGTATGTAGCAGGATTAAATTATAGAGATAAATAAAAAATGATGCCTGTCGAGTTTCTACATTTTTTCTGAACATTATCTGAATATTATCTTGGTATGTAGTAATTGCAACATAGACACCACTCCATTGTAATAACACACTTATCCAATAGGAGTGCTTTGTAGTCATAATATATTTCACTCCATTGTAATACACAAGTCATAATATTTCCTTTGGTTACTCAATACTGATGAGGTTCACTGTAAATCTTCAATCCAGAAATTCTGTAG
>Ga0247832_1008098_pt1 | contig 10642 bp, 14 predicted proteins | sample LaCruzMarch2015__10_FD_192407 | JGI IMG/M metagenome (GOLD analysis project Ga0247832, IMG submission 192407) | Freshwater microbial communities from meromictic Lake La Cruz, Castile-La Mancha, Spain - LaCruzMarch2015_4m | ecosystem: Environmental > Aquatic > Freshwater > Lake | place: Spain...
TCGTCAGTATTCATGGTTCGCTCTCCTCATATTATTTCATATTTCTATTTAGTACGCTAATTAATAGTTTTTTCACTGTTTCCATCTCTTCAGCCTTACTTGCTGCCACAAATAAAGTTAAAGTGGCAAAAGCTTCATTGCTTATAATGGTCTGTCCAGTATTAGTGTAAAGAATTCCATTTCGCTCCAGGAATAATAAAAAACAACCTGCAGCTATGCGCTTGTTGCCATCTACGAAGGCATGGTTTTTTATCACTAGGTAGAGTAACATGGCTGCTTTTTCTTCAATCGAAGGATAAACATCTTGTTCTCCAAAACCTCGCATGATTTGATTTATTGCACTGTCAAAACCTCCGTCTTTTTCTCTCCCAAACACATCGGAATTGAATTCAAGTCGCATTTGATTTACCAGTTTTAGGTATTCCGCCATGGTAGGATACGCTGCATTCTTTGTATGTTTACCAACTTCATCTAACGCCTCATGATCATAGTCATCCAGAAGTTGCAAACCCACACTAAACTGATGCAGCCAGGCATAATTTTCATTATTGATTACTTGATCTTCAATGGCTCTGCTAATAATACGAATGCCATCATGGAGAACTTGTATTTCTTTATTTTTCTGCTCCAAACGTTTTTCATTGATGGCTACGCCTTCAGTCAAATAATCTTTCAATCGTTTGGTTGCCCATTGGCGAAATTGGGTTCCTCGTATGGATTTTACTCTATACCCAACAGAAATGATTACATCCAGATTATAAAAAGTAACTGGCTTATCAGAATTAGGAATATGCATTTTTTGCATATTGCTTTCTTTTTCCAGTTCTCCTTCTTTGAACACATTAATCAAGTGCCTGGAAATAACAGATTGATCTTTCTCAAACAATACGGTTAATTGTTCCTGACTTAACCAAAAAGTTTCATTGGAAAGTTGGACATTAAAAATAATGCCGTCAGGACTTTGGTAAATTTCTATCTTATTTTCCATCATTTTACTTTTTTATTCTAATTTTTATCGCCATTATTTTAATGGTCTCTTTGGCTACTTTTTCATCCTGGATAAGCTCCTGAATGCAATCAGTCAGTAAAGCAGGAAGTAGTTCGTCTTCATTGGCTTTTAGTTATGGAGCCAATAAATCAATGCTAAGTGGAAAGCATTCCAAGGTTCGAATTAACAAATATAGTCAAATAAAACAAGCAGTAGCATCACATTGGTTCGATGTATAATTCCACTGAAATGAGCCACCCATTCAAGGTGAAAGTGAGCCATTGACAGGTCATACATTTTACCGTCAACCTACGCTCTTTTCTAGAAAAACAAAGTTACTATCCCTGCCATAGAATTTACACCGGTCTGCCTAAACCTTTTGATCATGCTTTGGTCTAATATAAAAACACTGTAAATGCGACCATTTTTCATTCTAATCACAGCATTCATCCTTTTGCAGCCATTAAATGCTCAATCCCTTTATTTCCCGCCAGCAACGGGAAGCACCTGGGATACTATTTCGCCAAAAACGCTGGGGTATTGTCAAACGAACATTGACCGCTTGTACGAATTCTTAGAGGCAAACAACACCCGGGCATTTATATTACTCAAAAACGGCAAAATAGTCCTCGAAAAATATTTTGGTACCCATACCCAGTTAACTCCCTGGCAATGGGCTTCGGCAGGTAAAACCATAACTGCCTTTATGGTGGGTATGGCGCAACAGGAGGGGTATTTGTCCATTGATGACTCTACTTCAACTTATCTGGGTAAAGGATGGACAGATTGTACGCCAAAACAAGAGGAAAAGATTACTATTAGGCATCAGCTAACTATGACTTCCGGACTTGATGACAAGGTGCAGGATCATTATTGCACCCTTGACACTTGCTTAATTTACAAAGCAGATGTGGGAACCCGCTGGGCATATCACAATGGACCCTATACATTGCTGGACAAAGTTATGGAAAAGGCTACCGGACAAACGCTGAACAGTTACACCACGCAAAAATTAAAAACCCCGATAGGAATGACCGGCTCGTTTATTCCATTTGGTTATAATAATGTATATTTCAGTACGGCCAGAAGTATGGCAAGATTTGGATTGTTGATTTTAAATAAGGGAAAATGGGGTGGAAACCAGATTATGACAGACACTACTTATTTTAACCAAATGGTAAATCCTTCGCAAACCATCAATAAGTCTTACGGTTATTTATGGTGGTTGAATGGAAAGCAATCCTATATGTTACCGACCTCTCAAACGGTTTTTCCAGGTTTTTTAAATCCTAATGCACCTGCTGATATGTTTGTAGCTATGGGCAGAGATGGCCAGTTTTTAAACGTAATTCCAGGTCAGCAGATGGTTATGATAAGAATGGGAGAAGCGCCAGATAATCTTCCGGTGCCATTGTTACTTAATGACAACATCTGGAAATATGTAAATGAATTGCAATGTACCACAACAGCAACGGAAAATGAATTTTATAAGGAAACGGTTGTACAGATTTTCCCTAATCCTGCCAGTGATATGATCGTGATAGCATCGGAACAATCCATTGAAAAAGTGGAAATCCTTAATATTCATGGCCAAATATTAAAGGCAGCAACCAGCGCATCGAAGGAAATAAGCATGTCCATTGGAGAAATGCAAAAGGGAATTTATATCCTACAGGCAAAAATGACAGACGGCAGAAGATGGACTGGAAGATTTGTTAAACAATAAGGCTGGTTAAAAATTAAAATTTGAAATAAATTTGCATATTTTGATTTTTAATGTATATTTGGAGTTTAAAACAAACGGACAGAAATATACATGTTAATAGAATTCAGCATAGAGAATTTTCTATCCTTTAAAGACTCAACAACACTTTCAATGGTGGCCGCTAAGTCGTTTAAAGAACACCCTACCACTCATGTTATTGAATCAGGTAGTAATTTCAAGCTTCTAAAATCGGCAGTGATTTATGGAAATAATGCCAGCGGAAAGAGTAACCTTCTGGAAGCTATGGGATTCATGAAGCAAACCATTTTGAATTCGTTCAGAGATGCTTTATTGGAAAATAACGAAAAGAAATTCCCTTTAGAAAAATTTGCTCTCAACACCAGGACGGAAAAGGAAACGAGTTTCTTTGAAATATCATTCATTCAAAAAGGTACTAAATATCGGTATGGTTTTGAAATTGACTATGACAAAGTTGTTTCTGAGTGGCTTTTCCATACGACAACTAAAGAAGTATATCTGTTTAAACGAGATAATCAAACAATTGAAGTAAATAAATCAGCATTTAAAGAAGGATTGGGAAAGGAAGAAGATGTTAAAGAAAACGTTTTGTTTCTTTCACTTTTGGCTACATTAGGGAAAGAGATTTCTACCAATGTTGTTGATTGGTTCAAAAAATTCAGTTTCGTTAATGGTATTCATGATCGTGGACACAAAAGGTACACCATTGACAAATTAAAATCAGATAAACAATTCCTGCATTGGGTTTTACATTTCATAAAATATTTAGAAATAGCAAATCTTTCAACAACGGAAGAAGATGTTGATGAAATAGATTTCGAAACGTTAAGGGAAAAGGAGAAGGACGAAGAAATAATCAATCTGCTCACCAGCATCCAAAAGATACAATCCAAGCAACCTAAAAGAGACCAGCTAATTACATTTCACAGGAAATATGATGAAAATAACTTATTAGTTGACACGGTACCATTCAATTTTGACAAACAGGAATCGGAAGGAACTAAAAAACTTTTATATCTGCTCGGTCCATGGTATGATACTTTAAAGAATGGTAAAGTATTAATTATAGACGAACTTGACTCCAGATTACACCGTCATTTAACCTTGCGACTTATTGATTTCTTTCACAAATTTAACAAAAGTAATGCTCAACTTATTTGTGCTGTTCACGACGTTTCATTGCTTAATAAAGAAATATTCAGAAGAGATCAAATTTGGTTCGTAGAAAAAAATCAATTTGGAGCTTCCGGGTTATTTTCACTGGCAGATTTTAAAACGGATAAAGTCAGAAATAAATCCGCTTTTGACAATAATTATTTGGAAGGTAAATATGGAGCAATTCCGTTTTTTGACATTGATGAAAAATTAAACGATTTACTCTATGCTCCTATTGAAAGTTTAAAATAAAGTGGCAAATTTTTTTAACAGAACCGAATTAACAAAAAAATATTTATGTCGACGGTAGAAAAATGCTTTACGTTGTTATTAGTCTTACTGACGACGGCATTACAAGGCCAAACCACTGAGCCAAAACGAAGCGAGCGCTATGCCAAAGCTTATGAAAAATACCTCGGTGCTACTTGCCCGGTTCCCAAAGACAGTATCCAACATTTCGTTTATTTTGCCAGAGACAGGGAATTAATAAAGGATCATCTTTTACTTTCCCATCCCATGTTCAAGGGCGCGCAAATCATGTACTCATGGCGTGAATTAGAGCCTGAGAAAGGAAAATATGATTTTACAATACTGAGAGAGGACTTGGAGTATCTCAAAAGCTATCGTAAAAGACTATTTATTCAGCTTCAGGATGTTACGTTTAACATTAAATACAAGGCGGTTCCTGATTATATATTGACTGAGGAATATGATGGTGGTGTGGTCATGCAGTACAATGATGATGATAGTCCGGGTGGTTGGGTTGCCCAACGATGGAATAAGACAGTGAGGTGTATATAAAATAGAAGGGATAAATCTTCAGGAAACTTCAATAGGAGTGAGAGATTCGGTTTTTTCTGAGCTGGAATATGTTGTGGCATTGAAAGAGAATATGCTTTCCTTAAAGAAGAGTTTTCCTACGTCAACGACCATGATTTATGCAAATTTCATTCCCGGTGAATGGCTGCCCGGTGATGATAAAGGCTACTTGCGCGGCATTTATCAATATGGGGAACAAATAGGGGTTGGACTTGGTGGACCCGATTTAATGGTTAAAAGAAAAGGACAACTAAATCATGCCCTTGCTATGATGCATGAGGGCCAGTACACTGTTCCTCTTGGCATTGCAATTCAAGACGGCAATTACATTGGTGAGACAGGCGACATAGATAATGAAAAAAAGAATAGCACACACCATAGTATTGTTCCACTATTGCATGCCTTCGCCAAAGATTTCCTGAAGATAAATTATATGTTTTGGGTTGACCTGGAACCTTATTTTAAAACGGATGTGCTGACTTGTTTTTCGAGGGAATGAGATTGAGATTTAATTCAGGAATCGGGATATATATTATGATAAATAATCATTTGTTTAAGTGCCAGTGAATTAATTACAGGCGCACATTTTATATCCTCTGGGGAGTTTGTAATCAATAGGTCATTATTGGTTTGTCGTGATGTATGATTTTACCTTAAATGGGTTTATGCTTCCTGAAAAAGGGGAGTATCTCATTTCTGAATAATTCAAGCTTTTAAGTATTAAATTCAACAACTTATTGTCACAATTATTTTTATATTTGTGACATGAAAGAATCGGTAAACCATATTATTGAACTGAAAATCAGAGGATTTAAGCCCGGTCAGGTCTTTTTCCCTTCAGATTTTAAGGAATTAGGTACTTCAACTGCTATTAGAAAAGCACTTTCCAGGCTTGTTGAGTCTGGACAAGTGGAAAGAATGGGACAGGGAATATATGTAATACCAAAAAATGACAAGGTTTTTGGAAAAGTACTGCCATCCATGGAGCAGTTAGCTGAAGTATTGGCAAAAAAGGAACATGTTAAAATAAAACCGTCGGGGCAATACGCTTTAAATAAAGTGGGACTATCTACCCAGGTCCCTATGAAGTTAGTATTCCTGACTACTGGATATTCAAAAAAAATTCAGATTGGTAAAAACGCCATTATATTCAAATCTACGACAGCCAAAAAACTATCCATGAAAGGAGACATTACGAGTTTGTTGTTTTTAGGATTAGAAGAACTTGATTTACAAAAGTTATCACCGACACAAATGGGCAGAATACGGGAGCTTTTGAAACAAGAAAGTTCTGAGAACTTGAAATATAATTTACGCTTGGCTCCAACAAAAGTGAGCGATTTTGTTGTGAAAAATCTTTTAAACCAGGCAATATGATTGGTTGGTTAATAAACTTAAATGATGCTTCAAGGTTGACATCAATAAATGAAGCATCAAGAATTTCAGGTATCTCAGCAAAGGCAATAGAAAAAGATTGGTGGGTAACACTTTCGCTCAAACTGTTATTCAATTCACCTTACGCAAGACATTTTGCTTTCAAAGGTGGGACATCTCTGAGCAAAGGCTGGCAATTGATAGATCGGTTTTCGGAGGATATTGATATTTCATTGAGCTCAGAAGCAGTTAATATTGAGTATGCAGAAAAGCCTTCCAAAACATTTGTAGAGCAATTAAGAAGAGCTGGATGTTTCTTTACTTCTAATGAATTAATGGAAGCGTTAAAAGCTGAATTTCGAAATAGTCAAGTACCTGAGATCCTTTATTCAATAGAAGCAGAGTCTGTACGCTCTGATATGCCTGATACAGATCCACAAACCCTATATGTAAATTTTATATCACTGTTTGATCCAAAACCATATTTGCCTGACCGGGTTAAAATTGAATTTAGTGTTCGTTCGCTCAAAGAACCAAGTGTAAAACGCGGCATGAGGTCATTATTGGTTACTCATTTTCCGAATGAAAATTATATAGAAGAAAACTGTGAGATACTTACCATCCAGCCACAACGAACGCTAATTGAAAAAATGTTGTTATTGCATGAAGAATACAACCGCGATGAGCGAGGTAAAATGCGGACGGATCGTATGTCACGTCATTATTACGATTTATTTCAACTTGGCAGACAAGATTTTTCATCGGCAACATTGAAGGACAATGATTTTATCGAAGAAATAATTGAACATCGCAAATATTACTCCAGGTTAAAACGATTTGATTATAGCACACTTAAACGTGGAAGTATTAGAATTATTCCAAGTGACGATGTTTTAAAAGCTTTGGAACAGGATTATGAAATAATGAGAGCAGAAATGATTTATGGTCATCCACCAACATTTGAGGAAATTATCCAATCGATGAAAAACCTGCAAGATGAAATCAATAGTGAAATTTAAAGTTTAATAAAACATGCTTTTTAATGTGCACCATAAAAGCGCTACGGGAAATTGCCCGTGCTATGAATATGTAATTAGTATATGGTTTTGTGCCAAATGAAGGCTCGCTGGATGCCCTCATTGAAAAACAGGCTACAGAATTGGGAAGCATTATGTTTGAAGGATTTAACCCTACGCCAAAAGGAATTGAAATTATTAGGGATTATGTAACAGGAAAAATATCACTAACTGTAATTATGGCATTTGCCAAACAAAAGTTTCCACCTGAGAGTAGGCATTGACCCCGAAAATAGGAAGTTTTTTCTCCCCAGTGCCAGGGGGCTTATTTTGTTTTATTTATTACATGACTATTCAATTTTTTCAACTATTAGTATTTAATGTTTTTCGAGGGAATGAGACTGAGATAAGTCCGGAATCGGGCTACATATTATGATAAATAATTATCTGTTTTAGTGCCAGTGAATTAATTATAGGCGCACATTTTATATCCTCAGGGGAGTCTATAGTCAATAGGTCAATACTGGTTTGTCGTGATGTATGAAATTTTACCTTAAATGGATTTATGATTATATATCGCAGCCGCCCTTTTTTTTTAAGGCTCAATGACACTAATTTTACCATCTTCGCTTATTACAAGCTTTTGTCCAAGAGCTCTTTTTTTCTCAATTAATTTCTGAGAAGATATTTTTATGGCTCTTTTGATTTTTTCCTTTAGAATTTCTTTTTCATCGTTGCTCATCGTAAATTATTTTTATTGTGTTGAATTTTTAAGAATTGTGTATTATAAATTTTTCGTTTTCAATCCCCTTTTCTGCAATCAATTCAGATTCAGGTTTAGAGTTATCAAAGATTAGCAAAGAATCAACACTGTCCAAATAAATATTAAAAAGATTCTTAATTCCAGCTTTATATCTTCTTTCTATAACATCTGGTTCAATATTATGTCCTCCTTCTAAAACTCTTTTTTGAACCCTGTTTTTTGCTAATTCAACCGATTCAAGCCAGAAGAAAATTAGTGTGACATAGTAACCTACTGATCTGGCGTTTTTTATTGTATTTAGGAATGATTTTGTAGAAAGAGTTGTTTCGAAAGAAAAGTCCTGATTTGAATTTATTAACTCTTGAATTCGTTTGAGCATCAATCTACCAGCTTCAATTGAAACCTTTTCCGGCTGAAACGGTGAAAGTCCCCGGGCAATTTCGTCAGCGTTTACAAACTCTTTACAGTTAAGAAGATCAGGTAGAATGTTGAATGAAGCTGTAGTCTTTCCAGCTCCATTACAACCGCTTATTATGTATAGCTTCTTATCTTTCATAATTAAAGGTAGAGAACTTTACTCTTAATGCAAACAAATAAACTGATATAGAAGATTTCGTTTAATCCTGGATAAATTTCATTGGTTGTATTTCTATATAAATCTGTCTCATTTTTTTACCCTAAAGTGGATATTAGCGTATTTTGTGGTGCGTACCGCCAATACAATGAATCTGGGGGACCAGGCTAATTCAAAAAAACGGATTGAAACTGCCATTAAGGAAATGGCAGAGGCCCTTAAAAACGAAATGCCTAAGGTATAAAGACAATGACAATAAAACCAATAAAAACTAAAAAGGATTATCAAAATGCCTTGGAACGACTTGAATTGATTTTCGATTCAAAGAAGGGTTCAGACAATAGTGATGAACTTGAAATATTAGGAATATTGATAGAGAAGTACGAAGACGAACATTTTCCTATTGGATTTCCTGACCCAATGGAAGCCATAAAATTTAGAATGGAACAGATGGGGTACAATCAAACAGACTTAGCCAAAATAGTAGGACTAAAAAGTCGTGCGAGTGAAATACTTAATAAGAAAAGAAAATTGACACTAGAAATGATTCGAATTCTACATGACAATTTAAAAATACCAACAGAAGTATTAATTCAAGCTTACAAATAAGTCCGGCCACTAGCGAACATAAAGGTAATTGGCGGTTCTGTGTTAGCAGGCATTTTTCGTACAAGTAGGGATTATGTAACAGGAAAAATATCACTAACTGAACTTATGGCATTTGCCAAATAAAAGTATCCGCAAATCCAGGTATATCTTTTATAATTTTTGGAAATTACCTGGGAGTAGGGATTGACACCGAAAATAGGAAGTTTTTTCTCCCCAGTGCCAGGGGGCTTATCTTGTTTTCTTTATTACATCACTATTCAATTTTTTTAACAATCAGTATGTAATGATTTTCGAGGTAATGAGATTGAGATAAGTCCGGAATCGGGATACATATGTAATTACCGATTACAGTTGTTTCCATTTTCAACTAAATATTTTGCTGTTGAATATAGTTATTATAAAAAATATATGTCCCAAATTAAGGTCAAATTTTGCTTAAGCGGTTTTGTTGTTTTTATCGGTGCGTTGGCAAAGAAGTGGCTCTTTTGGCTTTGCGAAGGGTCGTCTTTGTGGGTAGGGGCATGCCAAATGTGCCACTTGCGGGCAGACTTAAAATTGTTTTTAATAAATGCGGGTGGGAAAAAAATAAAAAACATAGGGACGGCATTGAGTGTCTGCTTACTCGTTGTCCGTTTATAATATCGTTTCTATGTCTTTGGTCACCTGTCAAAATGGTTTACTTTTTTCTGTTTCTGTCACTCGTTTGTTTGTCGTGTCGCTGTATTAATACACTAGTTGCCAACGGTCCGGCACTTGGCGCAGTGGCGGATTTCGGAGCACAAAACTGTAAATACACCACAAAAGTTGATGCGAGGTAGAATGTTCAATTAACCACAACACCCGCCATTGAGCCAATCTCGTTTTATAGGCTGGTGCCCCTTTTTCTTCTTGTTATGTTTCGGGCTGCGTGATGAACCCGGATTATTGAAATGCTATTCTTGTTGATTTTGTAAAAAATCCTGTAATTACCTTCATTGAGTTCCCTGACGTCTTTTCGAACATATTCAGGAACTTCACGTCTTATTTCTGGGTGAGTGGCAAATATTGAAACCCTTTCAATAAATTCTTCAATTGTTTTTTGGGCATAAAAGGGAGATTCCTTGGCAATGTAATCGTGAATGCTGTCCAAATCGTCTAAAGCTAACTTAGACCAGGTTATTTAAGCCATTTTTATTGAAATGAGCTATCACATCTTCGTGAGTCACTGTTTGGCTGTTTTCTATTTGAAGTAAGCCTTTTTCAATTTTTTCCTTTACGATGAGCTGTTCGAATAGAGCATTTAAATTCACTTCTTTAGGGAATTCATTAATGGCTTGCAAGATGGTTTCTTTCTTCATATTTCAAAGTTAATGATTTTTTTATTCATTTAATCTGATTTTCAAATCCATTCTTTCGTGCAATATTCTGATAACTTCAATTTCGAATTTATCAATAAATTGATAGAATATTATATGTCTTCCTGAATGTAATCCGAATAAATTTTTGTTAATTTCATCATATTCTTTTCCAATTTCAGGATTTTTTCCGATTTCCTTACAAGAAAGTTTCAGCATTGAATAATATTTGTCTGCTTGCGATTCAGACCATTTTTCAAAAGTAT
>Ga0247832_1008100_pt1 | contig 10639 bp, 11 predicted proteins | sample LaCruzMarch2015__10_FD_192407 | JGI IMG/M metagenome (GOLD analysis project Ga0247832, IMG submission 192407) | Freshwater microbial communities from meromictic Lake La Cruz, Castile-La Mancha, Spain - LaCruzMarch2015_4m | ecosystem: Environmental > Aquatic > Freshwater > Lake | place: Spain...
ATTGATTTTAAGAACTGATTCAACAGCTTGGGCGACACAAATTCGTCTTTTAAGTTCTGATTTAAAGCGCCGAATTGCCTTAGAGGTTGGTGATGGTGTTGTCAAGACCCTAAAAATTTATGGACCGGCCCAACCTAAGCAAAAAGGCTTGTGGAGAGTGCCAACTATGGGGAAAAAAGACTACTAAAAACGGCCATCACCCGATTTCACACCTGTAACACGGCAGTAGAATTGTCTTTACTAACCAGTTAGCACAACAAAACTTTTGTCAGGAGCTGAATTTTTCACTTATGTCATATGACGCCAGTGCAATTCAAGTTCTTGAAGGATTAGATGCAGTTAGAAAACGTCCCGGTATGTACATCGGATCAACTGGTGAACGCGGTTTACATCATTTAGTTTATGAAATTGTCGACAACTCAGTTGACGAAGCACTTGCAGGACATGCAACAGATATTTTTGTAACAATTTTGGATGATGCAAAGATTTGTGTAATTGATAATGGTCGCGGAATTCCAGTTGATATGCACAAAACTGAAAAGAAAGCTGCATTAGAAGTTGTCTTTACTGTTTTGCATGCTGGTGGAAAATTTGGTGGCGGTGGATACCAAGTCTCTGGAGGACTACATGGTGTTGGAGCCTCAGTAGTAAACGCTCTTTCCTCACATTTTAGCGTGGAAGTTAAGCGAGATGGCTTCTTATGGACTCAAAGTTATAAGCGCGGAGTACCTACCGCAGCACTTAAAAAAGGTGGCAAGGTTGAAGGAACAGGTACCAAAGTTACCTTCCAAGCTGACAAAGAAATATTTGAAACCACAGATTATTCATTTGAAACACTTTCCACTCGATTTAGAGAGATGGCTTTTCTAAATAAAGGACTTGCTCTAACACTTACTGACGAAAGAAAAGATCGTTTAGACGAAAAAGGTGAACAACGAAGTGTTCGTTACAAATATGATGGCGGAATTGTTGACTTTGTTAATTTCTTAAACAAATCAAAGGGTGACTCTTTAGTTCATAAAGATGTAATCCACATTGAAAACGAAGATACTAAAAAAGGAATTAGTGCCGAAGTTGCTTTGCAGTGGAACTTTGGTTATCAAGAAGCCGTTTACACATTTGCAAATACTATTAACACCCATGAAGGTGGAATGCATGAGGAAGGATTTAGAACTTCTCTAACTGCAACTGTAAACAAATACGCCAAACATTGGAATATTTTAAAAGAAAAAGATCCAAAGCTAACTGGTGAAGATATTAGAGAAGGATTAACTGCAATAGTTTCAGTAAAACTGCGCGATCCACAATTTGAAGGTCAAACAAAAACAAAACTTGGAAATACTGAAGCAAGAACATTTGTTCAAACAATGACAAATGATTTATTAGCTAAGTGGTTTGAAGAACATCCCGGTGAAGGAAAAGATGTTGCTAGAAAAGCTGTTTCTGCAGCTACCGCAAGACTTGCTGCTAGAAAAGCAAGAGATTTAGCACGTTCTAGAAAAGGTTTATTAGGATCATCTGGGCTTCCTGGAAAATTAAGTGATTGCCAATCAACTGAACCAAGTGAGTGTGAGCTCTACATTGTGGAAGGGGATTCTGCTGGTGGTTCAGCCAAAAACGGCAGAGATTCAAAAACCCAAGCAATTTTGCCCATTAGAGGAAAAATCCTCAATGTTGAAAAAGCTCGAATTGATCGAGTATTGGCAAATACTGAAGTTCAAGCTTTAGTTTCTGCCCTTGGCACAGGGGTGCAGGATGAATTTGATGCCAACAAATTGAGGTATCACAAATTAGTTCTCATGGCCGATGCTGACGTTGACGGCCAACACATCAGAACCTTGCTGTTGACTTTGCTATTTAGATTTATGAGACCTCTAATTGATCTAGGACATGTTTACCTAGGTCAACCGCCTTTATACAAAATCAAATGGATTAAAGATGCCCCAAGTTATGCATACACCGAACGAGAAAAAGATGGACTTATCGAAGCAGGATTAAAAGCTGGCAAGAGATTACCTAAAGAAGAAGCCTTACAGCGCTACAAAGGTTTAGGTGAAATGAATGCTGATGAACTTTGGGAAACCACAATGAATCCAGAAACAAGAGTTTTATTACGAGTAACACTTGATGATGCAGCTGCAGCCGATCAATTATTTAACGTGCTGATGGGTGAAGATGTGGAAGCAAGAAGATCTTTTATTCAACACAATGCAAGAGATGTAAGGTTTTTGGATATTTAAATGGCAACAAAACAAACAGCGTTACCAGAAAACTCAGGACGAGTTGAACCAGTTGATTTACGTTCAGAAATGTCTCGTTCTTATTTAGATTACGCGATGAGTGTAATTGTGGGAAGAGCATTACCTGATGTGAGAGATGGATTAAAACCAGTTCATCGAAGAGTAATTTATGCAATGTATGACGGTGGATATAGACCAGATAGAAGTTACACAAAATGTTCCCGCGTTGTGGGAGATGTTATGGGTAATTATCATCCACATGGTGACACTGCAATTTATGACACATTAGTTCGTTTAACTCAAGACTGGGTAATGCGTTATCCACTTGTTTCTGGGCAAGGAAACTTTGGCTCTCCTGGTAATGACGGTGCAGCTGCAATGCGCTACACCGAATCAAGAATGTCTGCATTGGCAATGGAAATGGTTAGAGATATTGACGAAGACACCATTGATTTCATTCCAAACTATGACGGTAGAACTCAAGAACCAACAGTTTTACCGGCACGAATTCCAAATCTCTTAGTCAATGGTTCAAGTGGAATTGCTGTGGGAATGGCCACCAATATTCCACCGCATAATTTAAGAGAAGTTGCCGCAGGAATTCAGTGGGCATTATTAAATCCCAAAGCTACAAAAGAAGAATTGTTTAATTCATTAAGAGGACATATTAAAGGACCAGATTTTCCAACTGGTGGATTAATTGTTGGTCGAACTGGAATTGAAGATTCTTTTAAAACAGGGCGCGGTTCAATTACAATGCGCGCAGTCGTTGATGTCACAGAAGATGCCAAAGGCAGACAAAACTTAGTAATAACAGAGCTTCCTTATCAAGTTAACCCAGATAACTTGAAACTAAAAATCGCTGAACTTGTTGACACTGGAAAAATTACTGGCATTTCTGATTTAAGAGATGATTCTTCATCTCGAACAGGAATGAGAATCGTTGTTGTTTTAAGAAAAGACGCAGTTGCCAAAGTTGTTTTAAATAACCTTTTCAAACAAACTCAATTGCAAGAAACCTTTGGTGCCAACATGTTGGCGCTAGTTGATGGAGTACCAAGAACATTAAGTCTTGACCAATTCATTTCCTACTGGATCGAACACCAAGTTTTGGTAATTCAAAGAAGAACTCGATTTAGATTAAATGAGGCAGAAAAAAGAGCCCACATTCTTTCAGCACTTCTAAAGGCCTTAGACAAACTAGATGATGTTATAGCTCTGATTAGAAAATCTAAAACAGTTGAAGATGCGAAAGCAGGATTACAAAAACTATTAAAGATAGATGAAATTCAAGCCACAGCAATTTTGGATATGCAATTAAGAAAACTTGCAGCACTAGAAAGACAAAAAATAACTGACGAATTTGATGAATTAAGTAAATCCATTAAAGATTACAAGGATATTTTGGCCAAACCAGAAAGACAAAGAAAAATTATTGGCGAGGAATTAGCTGAAATTTCTGAAAAATATGGCGATGATCGAAGAACACAATTTGTGGCCCAAGAAGGAGATAAGTCTGCTGAAGACTTCATTAAGGCAGAAGATGTCGTTGTCACGATTAGTCGTGGTGGCTACATCAAACGAACTAAATCAGATGCATATCGCGCCCAAAAACGTGGCGGTAAAGGAATAAAAGGCGCATCACTTCGCGAAGATGATGTGATTGAACATTTCTTCGTTGCTTCCACGCATGACTGGTTATTAGTTTTCACAGATAGAGGACGTGTTTATAGAACTAAAGTTCACGAACTTCCAGATAAAGGAAGAGATGCTAAAGGTCAACACGTGGCAAATCTTTTATCTTTCCAACCAGATGAAAAAATTGCTGCTGTTTTATCAATCAAGAATTATGAACAAGCACCATATCTGTTATTAGCAACAGCAAAAGGAATGATTAAAAAATCTTCACTTTCAGAATATGACTCCAGTCGAAGTGGTGGAATCATTGGAATTAACCTGAAACCAAATGATCGAGTAATTTCTGCTCAATTAGTTACAAAGAAAAATGATGTAATTTTGGTAAGTAAAAAAGGATTTTCTGTTAGATGTTCAGTCGATGAAGAAACATTACGATCCGCCGGTCGTGCAACTACTGGTGTGATTGGAATTAGATTTAAAAACAAAGGGGACGAACTATTAAGTATGTCTGTGGTGCAACCTAAATCATTCTTGGTCACAGCAACTGATGCCGGTTTTGCCAAAAGAACTGAAGTTAAAGAATGGGCATCAAAAGGACGTGGTACTCAAGGAGTTCGAGCGATGAGAATTAGTGAAGTCTCACGAGGATCTCTAGTAGGTGCATTTATTGCTCAAGAAACAGACGAGTTATTTGCAATTGCATCTAATGGGGTAGTTTTAAGAACACAAGTTAGTGAAATTAGAGCAACCGGACGAGACACCATGGGAGTTTCAATGATGAAAGTTGCCAAGGGTGTAAAAGTTGTTGCGGTCACTAAAGCTGTGGATGTTGCAGAATGAGTACATCACGATCTTCTAAATCAAGATTTCAAGCAACACAAAGCATGCCAACAACAAGACCGGGTACAAAAAGATCTCGTTTAAGAGTTTCCTACATAAATCCTTTATCAGTTATAAAAACAACTTTTATTATTTCTTTAGCTTTTGGATTAGCTTCCATAGTTGCACTAATTATGCTTTGGTCAGTTGCAAAACTAAGTGGCACAATTGATTCAGCTACTGGTTTGTTAACAGATATTTTCGGTGCAGGCGGCGCAGGATTTAACATCGTAAGTTTGTTATCCCTACCAAGAATTATTTTTATTGGAAGTGTTTTCACAGTTTTCCAAGTTGTGACTTGGACATTGCTTTCAGGAATAATTTCAGTAATTTACAATATGTTTGCTGAATATGTGGGTGGCTGGGAAGTCACTCTTACTGACGATCTCTAATTTGGGAATATTTTGGAAAAAAACTATCAAGATTACGTAATTTCAAATGGCAAATTCATTGGTGATTTTGAAGCAATGTATGAAAACTGTGCAGATCCGTGGCACCAGTCTGCACCCGATCATATTTTTGACTCAAGACGTCAAATAGCAATTAATTTTTGCAATCGTCTTAGGTCTAAATACAATACTTCAAAAGTTGTTGAACTAGGTTGTGGGTTTGGGCACTTAACTGAAAGTTTAAGAAAAAACAACTTTGATGTCATAGGCACAGACGTTTCTAAAACTGCTATCGATAAGGCTTCAAAACTTTATTCGGACGCAAAATTTAAACAACTCAATTTTAATGATTTTAATGAACTATTTTCACTAAAACCTAATATTTTGATTATGGCTGAAATAACCTGGTACATTTTAGAAGATTTAGATGAATTCTTGATTCGCTTGAAGCAGTATGCCAAGCAGTCAAAAACACCAGTTTTTCTAATTCACTTACTTGCAACATACGAACCAGGGGTTCAAAAGTATGGAGCAGATAAATTCACAAACCTTGAAGAAATAATAAAATACTTTAATCTTGAATATTTAGAGTATGGGTTTGTTAAAACAGTTACCTCTTTTGACGATAAGTCCCAAGGAACCTATTTTGTGGCTAAGGCTTAAAAAGCTCCGTCAACTAAATCTTTTTGAATAAACATTCTTAAAGGATCTATTCGCAATATTGCTGGTGGCTGACTTAGTAGATTTGGTAATTCCTTCATTAGATCAGCAAAAGCATCAGCTTTTCGGTGATCTTCAAATGCTTCTGAACTGGTAAACCATTCCACTAACCAAGCAACATCTTGGTCTTCTGGATCTAGCGAAACCACAAAGGCTTCTGTGCCTGGTTCTTGTTCTAAGTTGTCGGCATAGCGATTAACCGCATCAAGCAGTGCTAAACGAGCTCCTGGTTGAGAAACTAACCGAACCACCATTCCTAAACGTCCAGGAAGAAGTGCGTCTACTCCATGTTCATTTGTTACCATAGTCTTATTTTGCCCTAGTTAGTAGAACTTCGCACCTGGAAGATGAAGTTTCTTCGCAGTTTTGCGCATAATGCCAGCAAAACCTTCTTCGCGTTTAATTTCCCCAATTCTTCGATAGTAATAAGTTGGAGTTTTTCTTGGGTGGCGCTTTAGAGCTAAGGGATTCTTTTTAACTTTATATGGGTTGGCGCAATATTCCAAAACAGGTTTTAACACTTTATTCCATCTAAAGTTTTCTCTTAAACGCAAACTATTTTTTCTTGCACTCTCAAGATTACTTTTGTCCAGAAGTTTAATAATTGCGGCAGCTAATTCTTGTGTATTTCTTTGTGACACGACTTCGCCACATTTTTCTTCTCTAACAACATCAGCAAAGTAATCTCCCTCAGTGGTAATTATTGGCAAACCTGCCCATAGGTAATCAAGGATTCTTGTTCTAAAACTAAATTGTGTTTCTAATGATTTGTAATGAGTGGAAACTCCAATTGTGGCATTAAACAAATAGTTATGTCTTTGGTTGTAATCAACCCACTGATCATTAAAGAAAACATTTTTGTTTAACAACGAATAAGAATTAGCTAAATCAATTGCTTTTTGCACAATTTTGTTAACTGGAACATCTGGGTTGGGGTGTTTGCCACCCATGAAAACTAAACGAATATTTGGAATGGTTTCTTTAACTTTGTTTACAGCTTCAATCAAAGTTAGGGGATCAAACCAGTCATAAACTCCTCCACCCCATAAAAGAATTGGGTCATCTTTTTGAATCCCCACAAAATTGGTTAGGAAAGGATTACTTGTTGTAGTTGGATCTTCGTTGCTTATTCCAAAAGGAACAATGGTGGTGTGATTTTTTAATTCAGGATCTTTGTCATATTCGGTTGGATCAATTACATTCCAGGCAGCCATATGTGATTGCCACAAAGTAACTTGATGTGGAGAAGCAGCCAAAATCAGATCACTTAATCTCATTTGCAATCCAATGGATGCAGCTGTGACTGATAAGACTGCTCGCCTTACATACATGCTGGTGTTTGCGGCAGAGCCTAAATATTCAATATGTAAAGGGTCATACATATCAGCAATAAGAAACTTTTTACCTTTACGCAATTGTCGAAAGTGTTCTAAAACAATTCCTTGGTAAATAACAACATCTGCCCACTTAACCCATTTTTTACCATTTGTTGTAACAACTTTGGCTCCAGAAACTATTTGTTCACTGGCTTCATTAAGGCTTAACAAAACTGTTTCATTTTGTTTTGAAACAGCATCAGCAATAGCTGCTGCTCTAATGGCAGGACCTGCCATTGATGGACCAAGACGATCAGGAGTTATGACTAACACTTTTGGTGTTGGCATTTATTTACTCCTTAAGAAAGCTTCGCGTTCTTGATAGGCAATATCAGGATAGTTGGTGATAATTGCATCAATTCCGCGTTCGAGACAAAAACGCATATCTTGAGGGGAATTTACTGTCCACACAAAGACTTTTTTACCTTGTTCTTTAAATTTTGTTATCAAGTCTGGTCTCTTAAGCAATAGTTCAATACCCGGTCCAACAATTTCTGGATTACCTGGATTTGGATACAGATGCATCAGGGGATAATTCTTTTCCTTTAATTGCACCCTTGGAATTAATGGATTTAACTTAGAAAAACGCAATACAGCAAAGGGATTAAAAGACATTAAAACAATTTTTACTTTTTCATGTTGATTAGCGTTCAAACCAAATATAGTTAATAACTCATTTAACTTGTGTTCCAATAACCCGTGATGCTTAGTTATGTGTTTTGTTTCAATAGTTAACATTAAAGACTTACCTGAATCAAGCGCAAGAGTTAGAAATTCTCTAATTGTCATAACACTGGCTTTAGCTTTATCACTAGAGAAATCAAGTTCTTGAAGTTGTTTTAATGTAGATTTTGAAACAACTAAATCTGAATTTGCAACCCGACTCGTTTTTCGATCATGAATTCCAACAAGTTGTAAGTCTTTAGTTAATCTCACATCGGTTTCAAAACCATCAGCATTTTGTTGCAGCGCTAATTCGTAAGCAGGAATAGTCATTTCTGGTTTATACCCAGAAGCTCCACGATGAGCAATAATTAAAGTCATTTTGACTTAAAAATACTTATTTCTTTAATTGATTTTTAATGATTGCTAATTCTGTTGCCAAATTTTCAATTTGGCGCTGTTTCTTTGAAATATCAGTAGAAAGAAGAAACGTTAAGAACAAAGCAATCAGTAAAGCAATACTGAAAAGAAAATTAGATGGTAATTCAAAGCCAAAAGTATTTGCTATTTTAAAAACAGTTTCAGGAAAGATCACAGCAGCAGATGAGAACAAAGCAACCAATAACCACAAGATTGCATATTTTTCTTTTAAACGACCTCGTCTGATTGAAACTAGAACTAAACCAATAATTAATACTGCCAAGATGATTGCAACAATTGGGTTATTCATTATTTATCCTTTCTTGGCTTAACAGTAAGCGTAGCGATAATTACTAAAATACTTCGGAATAAATACAAAGTTGAGCGAAAAATGTTCTGGCTAGGCATCCCACCTTGTCTTTCTTGCATGGTTACTGGAATCTCACCAATCGTTAAGCCTTTGTCGTGAGCCATTATTAAAGATTCAACTGTGTCTGCTAAATATTCAGAAGGGTAATGATCGGCAAATATTTCAATTGCTTTTTTGTTCGCGCCACGAAAGCCAGAAGTTACATCCGTCATTTTTTTACCAATATGTCTTGTCACTGAGTCTTTTAATAAACCCATTGCCAAACCTCTCACAAACGAAACTTTATAGTCAGAATTGCCAGCAAATCTAGAGCCAACAACTACATCTAACTCATTGAGTTTAGAAACTATTTCTTTTATGTATTTTGGTTGGTGCTGTAAATCTGCATCAAATTGAATTACTTTTTGAAACCCATTTTCTTTGGCATATTGAAATCCTGCTCTCATTGCTGCACCTACACCTAAATTGAAAGGCAACTCCAAGAGATTAATTTGTTTATCTAAAACAATTTGGGAAGTTCTATCTGTGCTTCCATCACTTACTACTAAGACTTGATTGCTGGGGACTTCTTGGAGGAGTGCATCCAAAGTTCTTCCCAACACAGCTTCTTCATTGAAGGCTGGAATTACTACTAATAGGGAATTATCCATGATTAGTTATTCTTCCATCTCCACAAATTAGGCAGGTTTCTCACACAACTATATGTGTGAAAGTAGCATTACTAAGGAGATGAACCAACCTTTATTGCATGTAATGATTCCTGCTTACGGCAAGAGCCCATATCTTCGCCAAACTTTGGAATCCGCAGTCAAACATTTACCTATCGAAGTGCCCATAACAGTTGTTGAAGATCCATCAAGTGATGCCGATTTAGAAAACTTAGTTAAAGAGTTTCCCAGAGTTGAGTTTTACAGAAATCCAACTCGACTAGGAATCGCTGGAAACTTTAATCAATCAATCAAGAAATCAACCGGAATATTTACGCAAATTTGTGGATCAGATGATGTTTTTATTGCAAACCCGCTTATTAATTTACCAACAGAATATTTGAATGATGAATTAATTTCAACAATTGCTTTAGATGTAAAAATAATTGGTGAAAATGACTTAACAATTAACGCTTTACCAGATTTGGTTAAGAGAACTATACGGCCTAAAATAAATAATTTTCAGTTATTTGAAAACGAAAAAATATTTAATAACTTAATGGTGGGAGATTGGCTGTATTTTCCTGCAATTCTCTGGAGAACCCAAACCCTTATGGATCTTAAATTTTCTGGCGAATTTCATACTGCAATGGATCTAGATGTTTTGATAAGACTCTTGGCGAAAGATTATAAAATCGCATTCGTAAAAAATAAAGCTTTAGCCTATAGAAGACATAACCAAAGCGCATCAAGTTTATATGCGAAATCAATAGGCAGAATCGATGAGGAAATTGCCTGCCATAAACAAGCAAAAGAACTAGCGAGAATAAAGAACTGGAAAACCGGAGCTATACTTGCGCAACTGGCACCAACGGTGAGACTCCATGCATTAATGCGTTCTATGACGTTAGTTTTTTCCTCGCCCTCAAGTGCACTAAAGGTCTTAGTAAAGGCAATCTCTCCCATTCGATAACCTAGGGCTTCTGTTTGTTTTATTTTTGGGCCTATAGCTCAGGTGGTTAGAGCGCATCCCTGATAAGGATGAGGTCGGAGGTTCAAGTCCTCCTAGGCCCACGATTGAAAAATCAACGAAGTGAGATGATTAAGTCATGGCAAAAACACTAGGTGCGATTCTTCTACTTGGAACCGCTGCTGCAATTGGTGCTGTGGTTTATCGCGCTGTATTAGAACAACGTGCAGAACAAGATCTTTGGACAGATGCAGCATTTGATGCATCACTTGATCTTGGTCCTGTTTCTAATTTGGCGTAAAAGAGAAAAAAGAAATATCCCGGGGG
>Ga0247832_1008104_pt1 | contig 10637 bp, 10 predicted proteins | sample LaCruzMarch2015__10_FD_192407 | JGI IMG/M metagenome (GOLD analysis project Ga0247832, IMG submission 192407) | Freshwater microbial communities from meromictic Lake La Cruz, Castile-La Mancha, Spain - LaCruzMarch2015_4m | ecosystem: Environmental > Aquatic > Freshwater > Lake | place: Spain...
CTCAAGGATACAGACCCAACATGCCTTTAAGTTTTAACACTGGTTTAAAAATCAGATTTTAACTTCTACCCTAAATCTTTAGTTAGCATATTAAATGATGGCGAATCTTAAGGAAACAGTAAAATAGGTGTTTCAGCGGAATGAGAGTTGATTTCCCAGCTATTAGAAAATATAACTTTCATAAGATGGTAAAAAAAAGGTAGTTTTGTCATAGAACCAACCATTTAATCTTTACTTATTTTACCTCGTATTCTTTACCAATGAATTACCTAAAGTCTGCCGCTCTCCTATCGTACCTTGTTTTTAGCCTGCTAAGTTGTCATCCGAGATATCCCGGCACATTTGACAATGCCGTTCGTTACCAAATTAACGACTCCATTCCAGAGGATAAAAAATTGCTGGCCTTGATTGCCCCATACACTGAAAAGCTGAATGCTACCATGTTGTCCGGCATAGCTCCACTCTCAGGAGAGTTGACATTGGGCAAGCCTGAGTCAACCCTTGGAAATTGGATAACCGATGTTTTACAGCGCTACATAACGGAAACAAAAGGTATAAAATGTGATTTTACGTTAAGTAATTATGGTGGTGTAAGAAGTAATTTTATCAAGCAAGACAGTTTGCGCGTCGGCATGATCTTTGAACTACTCCCTTTTGATAATGAACTACTTGTGTTAGAATTAAAAGGAAGTGACATAGAGGCACTTGTCAGATATATGGCAAAAAGTGGCTTTTGGCCAGTAAGTAAAGGAATTAATATTCTTCAGACAGACAATAAGATAGAATGGATAAAAATTCAGGGTCAACCTTTGGTGCCTGAAAAGATGTATAAAGTTCAAATGCCTGATTATGTGGCAAATGGAGGTGAGGGAACTGCATTTTTAGCCAATGCCCCCAGAGAAAAAACGGGTATGTACATGCGGGAAGCAGTCATTGAACAATTACGTATTGAAACCAAAAAAGGGATTATTCAACAGGGAATGCTTGATGAAAGAATTCTGATAAGAAATAATTAATATGAAAAGGAGAAACTTTATTAAATACGCCGGAGCAGGCCTCATTGTTACGGGAACCAATCCTGCCTGGGCTTTCCGATCCCTTAAACCGGAAAGTAAAAAATTGACTATTCTGCATACCAATGATTTCCACAGCAGAATCGACCCATTTCCTCCTGGCAGTGGTCGGAACTCATTACAAGGCGGTGTGGCCAGGAAATCAACATTAATTCAGCAAATCAGAGAAAAAGAGGAGAATCTTTTATTATTTGACTCCGGCGATGTATTTCAAGGAACGCCCTATTTTAATTTCTTTGCAGGTCAATTGGAAATGCAGATCATGGAATTATTAAAATACGATGCATTAACTATTGGTAATCACGATTTTGATGGAGGCATTGAAAATTTAGCCAAGCAACTGGAACAAGTCAGCTTTCCCGTATTATGCGGCAATTATAATTTTACAAATACCCCAATGGAGGGAAAAACCAAACCTTACCATATCTTTAAAAAAGATGGACTTCGTATTGGAGTGTTTGGACTGGGTATTGAATTAAAAGGATTAGTTCCTAAAGATCTTTATACCAATACCATTTACGAAGACCCCATTGAAAAAGCCAATTATTATGCTAAAATGCTTAAGGTAGAGGAAAAATGTAATCTTGTTGTCTGCTTAAGTCATTTAGGATATCAATATTCGGAAGACAAGGTAAGTGATGTTACCATGGCCGCTGCAACTGAAAATATCGATGTTATCCTTGGTGGTCACACGCACACTTTTCTCCCCGCCCCAACAAAAGTTGGCAATTTGGCTGGAAAAACGGTATATGTTAATCAGGCAGGATGGGGAGGAATCCTGTTAGGTCGATTAGATTTTGTTTTCCAGGGGGATAAGCCTGTTGGATTAGCCCATTCAGAAAATATTAGCGTGGGCGAAAAAAACTGGTTAGTCTAAGGTCCCTACAGTTCAAATAAAATGTGCAGCCAGATATTAAAGCAGGTTAGATCAAGTACATTTTCTCAAATTTACATTCAGATTGTTTTTGCAGTTAAAGGAAGAGCAAGCCTCGTAAGTAAATCTTGGGAAGAGGAATTGTATAAGTTTGTGTCTGGAATTGTTCCTAATAAAGGTCAAAAATTGCTTGCTATCAATGGAATGCCAGATCATATTCACATTTTTATAGCCATGAAGCCAACCTGCTGCCTGTCTGATTTAGTTAGAGAGATAAAAAAGGCATCCAATGTATATATAAACGAAAAAAAATTATGCCCTTCCAAATTTCAATGGCAAGAAGGATTTGGTGCATTTTCATATAGCCAATCCAGTGTAATAAATGTGATCAAATATATTCAAAGCCAGAAAGAACATCATAAAAAGAAAACCTTCAAAGAGGAATACATTGAATTTTTAAGAAATTTTGAAATTGAATACAATACAGGACATCTTTTCGAATGGATAGATTAAAAAATGATGCCGCCTGCGACCAAATGGTAAAAAAAAAATGTTGCCGCCTGGGACCAAAATGGCTAGATACATGTGACCCCTCTGGGGTCAGGTCCGCAAATACAAATGACCCCGGAGGGGTCACACGTTTATAATTTTTGCCAAAGGCAAGCAAAATCTCCGCTCACATCAAAATGCCGGCATCGGCAAAACTCAGATAGCCGGCATCGGTGTAAATGATATGGTCAATAACTTTGACATCAAGGTCGTTTCCACAGGACATGAGTCTTTTTGTAAGATTCAAATCTGCGTCACTGGCAGTTAAATTTCCCGACGGATGATTATGGCCCAAAATGATATAGGAGGCAAAATTTTCAAGGGCATGTCTAAAAATAATTTTTGGATCAACCATAGTACCCGAAACACCTCCTATACTAATTCTTTCCCTGCCAATAACCTTATTGCTTCTATTTAGTAGGATAATCCAAAATTCTTCTACCTGAAGATCAACCAGCACAGGTTTAAATATTTCGTAAGCATCAACGCTCGATTTGATTTGTGTCCTTACGGTAATTTTCAATTCCGATCGTCGCTGTCCCAATTCTAAAGCAGCGGAAATTAAACTAGCTTTAGCGGGACCAACCCCTTTGAACCGACAGAGGTCTTTAATCGACGCTTTACTTAAAGAAGATAAATCATCATTGAAACCCTTCAATAATCGATGTGCCAATTGAACTGCATTTTCCTCAAACGAACCAGAACCTATTAAAATGGCTAATAACTCTGCATTTGACATTTCTTTTTTACCCCTCATTTTTAATTTTTCCCTTGGTCTTTCAGCTTCAGGGAGGGTTCTCATTGTTATATGAACCTGAGGATATGCTGAATCTGTTAAATCTGTTGCCATATAATGCTTACTTTTGTGTTAATGAGATTTGAATTGAGTGCAATGTCTATAATAACCAACCATTCCAAAAGGACAGAAAGCGGTTTTTTTCGCTACAAAAAAGGGTTGATTTTCGTTAATTAACCATTCAAAGCACTGATTTTAAACAGGATAAATTAATTATTTTGGCAGAAGGACAAACGTTTAAAAAAGAAGAACGATTAAAAAGCAGAAAAGTGATTGGTCAACTGTTTCGCTCGAAACAGAGCCTGGGTCACTATCCATTTCGTCTTTTATGGGCCAATATTCCCTCTACACATTCATTGGAAAATCCCGTTTTATTTACACAGAGTGTCCCAAAAAAGAAATTCAAACATGCGGTAGATAGAAATCTTATCCGACGGAGAATCAGAGAAGCATACCGTTTAAATAAAGCAACATTTTACGCTAATTTTTCCGGGGAAAATGACGAACAAATAGCCATCATGGTTATCTATATTGCCACTGAAACCTTGCCTTTTTCCAGCATTGCGAATGCCATGGAAAAAATGCTTCATCGATTTCATAAAATTAGAAATAAACCAATAAAAGAAGTTTAACATGAGAAGCAAACTATTGATTGTAACCTTTTTACATCTCACTTTTATTTTATCTGCACAAAGAAACCTCCAATTCTTACAATTAGAAAAAGTAGGAAGCATGAAGGTTGAGAAAATTTCCCTTGGGTCAGTCATCACTTATTCCATAAAAGATGGACAAGGCTGGTACTCCTCCGAAATAGCTAACTTTTTGTATAAAGACCAACTTATAGCCATGGCCGACAGGACTATTCCGTTAAATGAAATTACGGCCTTGCGATATGATAGAACCTGGCCAAAGGCCATTGGCAGACAAGTGGGTCTATTTGGCCTGTCCTGGTCGGGGTATGCCTTTATAGGTACGTTGACTGACGGAAGACCGGAGACAAGCTACAGAACCTCCGACGCAATAGTAACAGGAAGCGCCCTCGCCGTAGGTTTATTATTGCCAAAATTAATTTCGTTTAGAGTTAAAAAAATAGGTAATAAATACAGACTTAGATTATTGGACCTAAGGCCTGAGTGATATTTTTTAAACTTTTTTTAATAAAAAAAATAAATAAATGCCTCTACATTCTTTTGTAAAGTAAAAAAAAGGTCATTTTTGCGAAGTTAATTTTTTAAAAACACGAGTATGTCAAGCGAACAAACTATCCCGTCAGAAAAAACAGTTTCTGAACGCGCTGCCGATTTAATCAGAATTCTTTCCGCATCCATGGTTGAGCGTGCACAATCAGGTCATCCTGGAGGACCAATGGGAGGAGCTGATTTTATGCACATACTCTTCACAGAATTCATGGTTTTCGACCCAGAAAATCCACGTTGGCCGTTTAGAGATCGCTTTTTTCTGGATCCCGGACACATGTCAGCTATGTTATATGCCCAAATGGGTCTTTTAGGATATTACACACCCGACGACTGGAAGCAATTCAGACAATGGGGAAGTCCTACGCCAGGACATCCTGAAAGAGATTTAGATAGAGGCATTGAAAACACCTCAGGTCCTCTTGGTTTAGGCCATGCCTTTGGTGCCGGTGCCGCCATTGCGGAACGATTCCTGGCCGACAGATTTGGAGAATGGCTTTCTCATCATACTTATGTATATATATCTGATGGGGGCATTCAGGAAGAAATTTCCCAGGGCGTTGGTCGTATTGCCGGTCATCTTGGCCTCGGAAACTTAATCCTTTTTTATGATGCTAACGACATTCAACTTTCTACCAGGGTCGAAGATGTTACAAATGAAGATACTGCCGCTAAATACAAAGCATGGGGTTGGGACGTTCAAACCATAGTTGGTAATGACCATCAGGCGATTAGAAATGCTTTGCGTCAGGCAAAAATGGCAACAGATAAGCCTTCCATAATCATTGGAAAAACGATTATGGGTAAAGGTGCCGTTACCGCTGAAGGAAAATCGTTTGAAGGGGAGGTAGAAACCCATGGTAAGCCTTTAGGAAAATCGAACGCGTCTTTTCCTGAAACTATAAAAAATTTGGGCGGTGACCCTGAAAATCCTTTCCTTGTTTTTCCTGATGTCGAAGAATATTACGAAGCAGTTAAGGAAAAATGTATCAATGCCGCGGGAAGGAAGAAAGATGAGGAATTGGAATGGAGACAGGCAAATGTTGAAAAATCTTTACTCCTCGATCAATATCTAAATGGCGTCTTACCTGAACTCGATTGGGAAAATATTATTCAAAAACAAGGTGACGCTACCAGATCAGCTTCAGGAAAAGTGCTGGAATTATTTGCCTCTAAAGTAGGAAATATGATCGTTGCGTCGGCCGATTTATCAAATAGCGACAATACGCAGTCTTTTTTAAATAAAACAAAAGCCCTTAAAAAAGGAGATTTTTCTGGTTCTTTCCTTCAGGCAGGTGTTTCTGAACTCACTATGTCTGCCCTATCGGTTGGTATGGCGCTTCATGGTGGTGTAATACCCGTTTGCGCTACCTTTTTTGCCTTTTCCGATTATATGAAGCCCGTTTTACGCCTGGCTGCCCTTATGGAAATTCCTACTATTTTTATCTGGACTCACGACTCTTTCAGGGTGGGCGAAGATGGACCAACCCATCAGCCTATAGAGCAGGAAGCTCAATTGCGATTACTAGAAAAATTACATAATCATTCTGGAAACCCGGGTTTTCTTGCTCTTAGACCTGCAGATGCCGATGAAACTACCGTGGCCTGGAAAATGGCTATCGAAAATACTGAAACACCCACTGGATTGATTTTATCAAGGCAGAATATCGTCTCGCTACCAGCTACTGATGGGGTTTCCAGATATCATAATGCCCTCGGTGCTCAAAAAGGTGGTTACATCGTTTCCGATTGTGAAGGAAAACCCGATATTGTTCTTGTTGGAAATGGCTCTGAAGTGAGTACGCTTTATGCCGGTGCTCAATTATTAAAAGAGAGGGAAAATAGAAAGGTAAGACTGGTTTCCATTCCTTCGGAGGGTCTATTCTACAGCCAATCTAAAGAATATCAAGACAGTATTTTGCCAAATGATGTTCCACGACTTGGCCTTACGGCTGGTCTTCCCGTAAATTTAGAAGGAATCGTTGGACATCACGGCGTTGTATTAGGATTAAGACATTTCGGATATTCTGCTCCGGCCGATGTGCTGGATGAAAAATTTGGATTTACCGGTGAGCGGGTTTTTGTCGCAGCGAGTAATTTGTTAGCATCTCATTCATAAATAAACCTATAGTTCTATGAAATTTTTTATTGATACAGCCAATTTAGATCAAATTCAACAAGCAAAAGAACTTGGTGTATTGGATGGCGTTACTACAAATCCGTCATTAATGGCAAAGGAGGGCATTAAAGGAGATGCTGCTATTTTGGCACATTACAAAAAGATTTGCCAACTGGTTTCTGGCGATGTTAGTGCTGAAGTTATTGGTACTGACTTTGCAACTATGGTTAAAGAAGGAAAAATTTTGGCTGATCTGGCGCCTAATATTGTAGTGAAAGTACCTATGACGGCTGACGGTGTTAAAGCTATTTGTCATTTCACCTCTTTGGGTATTAGAACTAACTGTACGCTTATTTTTTCAGCGGGTCAGGCTATTTTGGCTGCTAAAGCTGGTGCTACTTATCTTTCCCCTTTTGTTGGTCGTTTAGATGATATTAATTGGGAAGGTATGCAATTGATTAGGGATATTGCAGATATTTATACGATTCAGGGTTATGAAACGGAAATTTTAGCTGCTTCTATCCGTAATTCGAGACATATTGTTGATGCTGCCCGTTCTGGGGCCGATGTGGTTACTTGTCCTTTATCGGCTATTATGGGATTATTGGATCATCCGCTGACGACCATGGGTTTAGAAAAATTCTTAAGTGATTATAATAAGAGTCAGGCATAACTTTTCAAATGCAGGGTTTTGCAGGGTTTGATTTGTACTGGGTGGAATATTTTTTTTTTGACGCAGGGTTTACGGTGTTCTGCGCAGCGTTTCGCAGGGTTTTGAGTTGTACTGGGTAGAAAGTTTTTTTTTGACGCAGGGTTTGCGGTGTCGTGCGCAGCGTTTCGCAGGGTTTGATTTGTACCGGGTGGAGTGTTTTTTTTTGACGCAGGGTTTGCGGTGTTCTGCGCAGCGTTTCGCAGGGTTTGATTTGTAATGGGTGGAGTTTTTTTACAATCCGTTAGCGACTCTTCGAATGCCGAATTTCAAACTTTTTACATTAAAATTTATCAGGAGACCCAGTTTGCACTTTGACAATTTTAGGTAGGTAAGTAATTGGGCGAAGTGAAGATCATGAAAAGCCTCTACGGCTTTTATTTCTACTACCACTTTGTTTTCGACGAATAAATCTATTCTATATCCTGCCTCTAGTTTAACGTCGTGATAAACAACGGGCATAGGGCGCTGTTTGCTTACGAGGAGGCCTGCCTGCATTAGTTCATAATACAGGCAGGCTTCGTAGGCATTTTCCAATAAACCGGGACCTAATTCGGTATGTACCCTCATGGCACAATCTATAATAGAGGTAGAAATTTCATTTTCAGTCATTCGATATAGGATTAAATAGGAAGATAAGGGCTTCCCTGAATAACCGCTCTGGAAATGACTATTTGTTGAATCTCCGACGTTCCCTCATAAATCTGGGTAATTTTAGCATCTCTCATTAATCTTTCGACGTGATATTCCTTCACAAAACCGTATCCGCCGTGTATTTGAACGGCTTCGATGGTTGTTTTCATGGCTACTTCAGAAGCGAATAATTTTGCCATAGCACTTGCTGTGTTATAGGGCAGGCCTTCATCTTTTAGCCAGGCAGCACGATAGACCATTAATTTTGCTGCTTCAATATCAGTAGCCATTTGAGCTAATTTGAAACTAACCCCCTGGTGTTGATTTATAGGTTTCCCAAAAGCCTCCCTTTCCTTACTATAAGCCAAGGCGAGTTCATAAGCACCGCCAGCGATCCCTAAAGCTTGAGCGGCGATGCCAATTCTTCCACCATCGAGTATTTTCATTGCTATTTTAAATCCTTCCCCATCACTTCCTAATCTATTCTCTTTTGGAACCTTCACGTCTGTATAAGTGATAGAAGTTGTATCGGAAGAGCGAATGCCCAATTTATCCTCTTTGGCCCCAATTTTTACACCATCCCAGGCAGATTCGACCAGAAAAGCACTAATACCGGCCGTACCTTTTCCAGGTTCGGTTTGTGCGATAACAATATGAATTTTTGATGTACTTCCGTTGGTAATCCAGTTTTTTGTCCCATTTAACAAATAATAATCCCCCATATCTGACGCCTGGGTACGTTGATGAGTAGCATCACTTCCCGCTTCGGGTTCAGAAAGACAAAACGAACCAATCCATTCACCCGAGCTTAAAAGCGGTAAATACTTTACCTTTTGTTCCTCTGTACCGTAATGTTCGATTCCCCAACAAACTAATGAATTATTAACAGACATAATGACAGAACAGGAATTATCTACTTTTGAGATTTCCTCCATAGCGAGGACATAAGAGATTGTGTCTAAACCACTTCCACCAAAGAGCGGGTCCACCATCATACCCATAAATCCAAGTTCAGACATTTGTTTTACCTCATCATAAGGATACTGCATTGTGGTATCTCTTTGAATGACACCAGGTTTGCAAACTGTCCGGGCAAATTCCCTGGCTGCCCCCTGAACGGAAATCTGTTCCTCTGTTAATTTAATATTCATAAATTTAATTTTTATTGTTAGCGAATTTACGCTAAAATTATTAAATTTGGGTGAGCACCTTAAACATTAGCGTAATCTCAGGATTACCTTAAAGAATTTATTTTAAAAATTTTCACTTTATCATTCAACTTAATTAATTTGTCATGAAAAAAAGCACAATTAGACAACCATTTCTGGTGTTTTTGGGAATGCTCATCAGTTTTTCTGTATTTGCCCAAAAGACGATTACTGGAAAGATTTCCTCTGCATCTGACGGTTCAGCATTAGAAGCTGCGGCAGTCTCTGTAAAAGGTACTACAGTGGGAAGTATTACGGACGCAAATGGTACCTATTCTATTCAGGTTCCCGCTGGAAGTACTGTACTGGAATTCAGTTATACTGGATTTATAAGCCAGGAAATTACCATTGGTGACAAATCTGTCATCGATGTTGTATTAGAAGAAGGTGTACAACTTTCTGATATTGTGGTTATTGGCTCCCGTTCACAAACGAGAACGAAGATTGAATCGGCAGTTCCTGTTGATATTATCCCCATGAAGCTAATCATAAATGATGTGGGTCAGGTTGATTTAAATCAGATTTTGACATTTATTGCTCCTTCATTTCAATCGGCAAGACAAACTATTTCTGACGGAACGGACCATATTGATCCAGCCCAATTAAGAGGATTAGGATCTGATCAGGTTTTGGTTTTAGTGAATGGAAAAAGACGTCATCAATCTGCTTTAGTGAATGTAAATGGAACAGTAAACAGAGGACAAGTTGGTACTGACTTGAACGCCATTCCTGCCAATTCCATTGAACGTGTTGAAATATTAAGAGATGGTGCTGCGGCACAGTATGGTTCCGACGCGATTGCCGGGGTTATCAACATAGTATTGAAAAACGAAACGGGTGTTTTAAGCGGCAATGTATCTTATGGTCAGCACGTTAGTTCTTATGCAAAAAACTATGTAATAAATAAAGGGGTAAATGACCATGTAAATGTAAGTGATGGAGCAGCCACCCAGGTTGCCTTGAATTATGGCTTCAAATTAGGTTCAAAAGGTATTTTGAATTTAACGGGTGAATATACTCAAAGAGACATATCGAATAGATCGGGTACTTACACAGGTCAGATTTATCCATCCGTTGGTGGCTTAGTAAAGGATGATTCTATTCTTTCTGCCAGAGGATTGGATAGGAACGACTTTGATATGAGAATTGGTAATTCAAAGATTAATGGTGGTGGCATCATGTATAATTTAGATTTACCCATTAATGATAAAACTACCTTTTATGCCTTTGGAGGTTATAATAGGAAAGCTGGAGAAGCTGCTGGTATTTACAGATACCCAAATGCCGTTCCAGCATCTGTCAGAGGCCTGGTTTTATCAAGCAGCTACTATCCTAATGGATTTTTGCCATTAATAAACTCAACCGTAGTAGATTTCTCAACGGTAGTAGGATTAAAAGGAAAAGTCGGTGAATGGTTCTATGATTTGAGTAACACTTATGGAAGAAACGTTTTTGATTTTGGCGTTTCTAACTCTGTAAA
>Ga0247832_1008109_pt1 | contig 10633 bp, 12 predicted proteins | sample LaCruzMarch2015__10_FD_192407 | JGI IMG/M metagenome (GOLD analysis project Ga0247832, IMG submission 192407) | Freshwater microbial communities from meromictic Lake La Cruz, Castile-La Mancha, Spain - LaCruzMarch2015_4m | ecosystem: Environmental > Aquatic > Freshwater > Lake | place: Spain...
ACGGAATCAATACACACAATAACTCACTTATTATATTTGATCGGTTTCGTACAGAAAATGCAAATATGGTGGTATTTGCAAAATCAGGTTGAGGAAAATCCTTTGCGGTGAAACTCGAGATTTTGCGTTCCCTGATGCTCGGAACCGATGTTATCGTACTGGACCCCGAAAATGAATATAAAACACTTGTGGATACTGTCGGAGGAACCTATGTAAATATAAATCTCAACTCCAATGAGCGCATAAACCCCTTTGATCTACCAAGAGCCATAAAAGATACAGAATCCAAACCATGAGATCTCCTCCGGGGTGCGGTTATCAATCTCCTGGGACTTATGAATCTCATGCTTGGAAAGTGTACTCCGTCAGAGTCAGCTATTCTTGAAAAAGCCATCATTACCACCTATTCACTCAAAGGGATCACTATGAGTGATGATGATATTATGGGAAAAGAGGTTCCAATCATGAAGGATCTTTATTCGGTTCTCGAGACTATGGATGGAGCAAAAGGTATATGCGAACGTCTCGAAAAATATGTTACAGGTATATTTTCATGAGTATTTTCAGAGGCTACTAACATCAGTCTCACAGAAGGGTTGGTAGTATTTTCAGTTCGTGACCTCGATGATATACTCCGTCCTATTGCCATGTATATGCTTCTCGGATATGTATGGAATATTACTCGAAGCTCTCTTCGTAAAAGAGTTCTTGTGGTCGATGAGGCATGGAATATCATGCAACACGAAGATAGTGCCAAGTTTCTCTTTGGTCTCGTAAAGCGAGCCAGAAAATATGGACTCGGCATAACCACCATAACGCAGGATGTCGAAGATTTTATGGGAAGTCCTCAAGGAAAGGCTATTGTAACAAACTCATCGATTCAGCTACTACTCAAACAATCGCCCGCATCTATTGATGTCCTACAAAATGTATTTAAGCTCACAGAACAAGAGAAATATATACTCCTCAATTCCTCGGTCGGGCAAGGCCTCTTCTTTGCATGAACAGAGCATGTAGGTATCCAAGTACTCGCAAGTTACTTTGAAGAACAGGTCATCACCACCAATCCAAATGTCACAAAATAATTACTTACTTAAAAACATCTTATGAAAACTTTCACACTCACGACAGAATATATCGAAATGAATAAACTTATGAAGCTCTTACAATTGACTGAAACAGGTGGACAAGCAAAAGTTGCCATCTCACAAGGTCTTGTAACTGTTAATAGCATAACAGAGCTCCAGCTCAGGAAAAAACTCCGTAAGGGTGATAAGATTAACTTTGATGGAGTGGAGGTCGAGATTGCCTAAGCTCAAGAAAAAATGTCCGATAGATATCTATCGGACATTTTTTCTTGAGTCTATTATGGCTTTTGTGCATTGGAAATCTTATATATAAGCTGTCCTATCGGATTCATAAGTTTTTTCAACGAATCCCTGAGTTTTATATAGTCTTCAAGTATAAATACGAGAACAATATGGGAAGCATATGTTTTCTCAAATTCATTGAAAGCCACCATCGCCTGTGGGTATATTTCTTTGACATGAGTTATTTCTTGAATCAATTTATTGCGAGAACGTGCAATGGCAATGCTCGCAGAATCGGTATTTTTCATATCACCTGAGGCTTCGGATCAAGTTTGAGGACTATTCTTATAGTAAGCGCCAAGAGATGCTCGTGAAGCGTTATCTAGATAGTAGAGGTATTGTCGATATGTGCAGTATTGATATGTCGTATTATCCAGAAGTGTTTTTTTAAACGAAAATGCTGCTGTGTTATCTAATAGTCGACACCCATTTTTCACGAGACCACCCTGTAATTGCTTTAATTGATCTTCAAGTTTTTTAGTCATATTAGACTGGGTAGTTGGGATTTTAAGCATACTCTTCATAATGCGTACTCTCGTATTCATAACCGCACAAGCATATATAGCATTCATCGTTTCTTTGTAAACATAGGAGGCTTTTTCCAGGTATTTTGGTCCAAATCCGAATCAAAGAGTATCAATCCTTGAAGGATCCGCATTAATACTCTTTAAATACGTTTTATATGTGGCATCACCATTGGCTCAGTTACTAATATTCGCATATTGAACTTCTGCCACAGTTAAAAAATTCCCCTCTTTCCACTGTGACCAGAGACCAGGGTCACTTGGTTTACAAAAACCACTCATAGTATTTTGATAGAATTCATAAGAACTCGGTTCAAGTGCAAACAGATTATCTAGCGAGAGAAAAAACAACAGGACTCAGAGAAAAATTTTCATAAAAACAAGAAAAAAAATAGTTTTGCAAAAACACTAAGCACCAATTCTAAAGATAATTTCTTTTTCTATGAACTCACGATCCCGTCCATACTTCAGTCTGGAGAGTTCCTTGTAGGCACGGCCGAGCATAGGATCACCTTTTTCGAGATATGGATTTACGGGAATGAGACTAAATGCCGAGCTGGCCTGTCCATCTATACAAAGACGCATAACTGCTTTGCGATTATCGATATTCACCAGATCTTGATTGGAGAAAACAGGAGCAAAATCTTTAGCGATAAATTCTGCATCCTCCGGACCAATTCTATAACATATTTTATTTGCCACGTTACCAAAAATAGCATCTTTGAGATTCAAACTTGATTTTGTAAGTGCATCGGATTTCTGAAGTTGTCCCAGATACTGATGGGCGATAACAAGACCCAGACGATATTTGCGTGCTTCAGATAGGATTGATTCAATAGAGTCGGTAACGTAGTTTTGAAACTCATCAATATAGAGAAAAAAATCGCTTCGATCCTCTTTTGCGACATTTTGCCGACGCATCGCCGCCATTTGGATTTTGGAAACCATGATGAGACCTAAGAGGGTGGAATTAATATCGCCGAGGGTTCCCTTGGAAAGATTGATAAAAAGAAGCTTTCTTTGTTGCATGACATCAAACACATCAAAAGAACTCTTGGTTTGTCCGATGATATTTCGCATCATCGTATTGGTGATAAATCCTCCGAACTTGGCTGCAAAATATGGGATAATCTCACCCTTTTCACGTTCCCCCATCTTCGCATAGGTAAAATCCCACCATGCCTTAACAATAGGATTCCTCAATGTGCGTCGTCGTTCCTTTTGAAAATCTTCATCCGTAAAAAGTCGCATAATATCGGTAAGCGCCCCTCCTCCTGGATAATCCATCAAAGTAAGTACTCCGTTTCGGAAATAATCTTGAATACGCGGACCAAATATCTCAGGACCAAAAAGCTTGATCATAATATTCATAGAATCCTGGGCCACCACTTGTTTTTCATCATCAGTAGTTGCCTCGAGCATATTGATACCCATGGGCCGAGACATATCCGCAGGGTCAAAATAGATTACATCGTCTGCACGCTCTCGTGGAACAAATGGAAGAAGATCGAGGGCAAGCTCGCCATGTGGATCCATGATCGCACAACCGTTTCCGAGAGCAAAATCCTGACGAGCCATGACCTGAAGCTCCGTAGACTTACCAGTACCCGTCTGCCCAATAATATAAAAATGACGAAACCGATCTTCAGTGGTTACACGAACTTCTTTGGTAACTCCTTTATAAGTATTGTATCAGAGAAGTATACCGTGCCCAGGAAGATTTACTGGCGCTTTGACGATTTTAAAATTCTGCCAACGAATCTCGGGTGTTTTATTGTACTTGGTATGAGGAAAGTGAAAGATAGAAGCAATCTCCTCTATATTCAAAACTGATTTCGAATGGAAAGAAAAAGGGAAATATCGAAAAATATATTCACGCATAAATCCGTCAAGATTCGTTTTCTTTTCACTCTTTAAACTATTTCCAAGCGCTATGCTATATTGTGAAAAAGAAGAAGCAATGTTTTTTATCTCAGACTCCACCATGTAGGGGTCGTCCCCAGTTGTTATTATGCGCATAACAACCTCATATCCAGTTTTTTTGCGTTTTTCCTTCATAACGCCATCCTCGTCCTCTCACTCATGGGCGGATTCTGATTTAGAATCATCACCAGAAGAAAACATGATACCAAAAAAACCAGTAATCCATGAAAAAGGATTCCAAGATATATGTCCTTCTTTTTTCTTCTCAGTTTTTTTTACTGATTTTTGCCACGTATCCGATATGGGCGAGAGAAGTATCTGAATAGATGCAGCCTCTGTTTCACTAAGTTTTCAAAGTGTAGAAAGGAGGGTATTGATCGGATCACTTTCAAGTTTTTGATATGTTTTTATCGGATAATGAAAAGATTTTGACAGAACAAGCTCAAGTCATTTTACTACTTTTTTATCCCGAAAGATATCAATTTCCTCGGTCTCATCTATCACTGCATCGCTATAAAATGCACTAATCTGTTTTTCGACAAGATTTTTTGCCTTTTTGGGTACAACGACATAGAAATAAATCTCCTGCTTATGCGCCACATATTCAAGAGAGATATAATCTTGTCCAAAAAGCTTTGATTTTATACCACCAGAATGTAGGGATTTTAAAGAAGCAAGAAGTTGCTCCATGAGGCTTATCTGCTCCTTAAAGTCACGAGTTGTTTCCTTGCGCTCATCTTGTTCGCTATCTTTTTTTGGAATAAGTACTCGCAAAAAAACCATGTTCATGGAACGACGAAAATCAATCCGTCTTTTAACATAAAGAAATACCCCAAAAGAGAGGAATAAACCAATGAATAATAGTATAATAATTTGATCGAGAGTCATAGTATGTGCTAAGAATTTGGCTTATTGTACCAGAAAAGTTTAAAAATTCAAAAAGAAGCAGTTGATTTTTTATATTTTATCTTATAATTCATGAAAAGTAACTTCCTATTCACAAAAATGAACCACAATCTCTCACTTATTTTGTCTAATTTGGCACTGACAAATGCCGAACAAACGACTAAAAACATCTTATGAATCTATCAAGAAAAAGGGTGGTGTTTTGTACACTTTCTCTATTTTGCGACTATCGTACTTACTGAATTAGATCAAGAAAAATCATACTCCATGCAAAAAATTGCTTTTATGGCAGCATTACGAATGGGGGATTTTCTCTTACCAGATGGTATCGCACTCAAACTTCTTTGCAAGAAATATATAAACAAAGAACTTCCCAATCTTAACGGAACCGATTTCCTTCCCTATTTTCTTTCTCATATACCCTGAGACGAAAAAGTAGAGATTTTGCTCTACTGATGACACGACGTTGTGGTTCAAAAAGCAGCACAACACATAACATCCAGCTTTGGTCACAGTGTTGTTTCGGCACAAAATGGATTTGTAGAATTCGATTGGAGTAGTATATCAAAAAAAGAAGAAGATACGATTCGCATACTCCTCATAGGCAGAGGAAGTCCTCGACAAGAAATCTGGGCAGAAAACCATAGATCAAAGATTGAATCTATGGAATGTCTCGTATTTTCCGTTGGTGGTCTGCTTGATTTCTGGTCCGGGTCTGAAAAACGAGCCCCAAATTGGATGCGGAGATTTAAGATTGAATGGCTCTATAGAGCTATTTCTCACCCAAGAAAAAATCTCAAAAAAACTCTTGTAAGCCTCAAATTGGTGAGATTTTTAATACAAAAGTAATACCATTTTAGTTATCTGATCATCCTTTTGGTCCTATGGCTCTTGATCAGATTTTCTTCTCGAGCTTTCTTTTTGTATTGTTTACTTTGTGCATAATTTTTCTCTCGGCTTTTTCTTCTAATTTTTTCTCAGTTTTACGACGAAAATTAGCTTTTCTCTCCATCTTTGCAAGAGCCTTCTCGTTTCGAATAATATCTTGAATTTGCCTTCTCGTTTTTTTCGGTTCTATCACGTCTGTATGTTCGGAAATAATGGTATTATCAGACATAAAGTATAGTTCGTAAGTTTTATATATTTTCTTCTCTCTTCCCGAGAGTTTTCCCGAGTTCGGTTGCAAGACTCTTTCCATCTTCCTTAAGAGCCAACTGACCACAAGCCGCATCTATATCATCTCACATAGTATGTCGGATAGTCGATGGAATTCCTACTTTATCCAATCATTCCTGAAATTTTTTAATCATAATTTTGGATGTCGGCTGATAACCAGTCCCCATAAATCCTTCACCTGGATTGTATGGGATAAAGTTTACATGTGCCAATCGACCTTCAAGCAGCGTTGCAAGCTCACCGATATACTCCAGTCGATCCGTAACTCCTGCAATCATAATGTATTCGTAAAATATGCGTTTATTTGTTTTTGCCACATACGTGTCGATTGCTTCCATAAGCTTGTCGATTGGGTACGTATTTTCAACGGGCATAATTTTTTTACGAGCTTCATCCGTTGGGGCATGGAGCGATATAGCAAGTGACACCTGAGGAAAATCCTCTGCCATTTTGAGTATACCTGGGACGATGCCGCAGGTCGATACCGTAATTCGGCGATTAGAAAGATCGAGCTTTTTCTGTCCGCATGCAATCTGGATAGATTGCTTCACGTGCTCATAGTTCAAAAGTGGCTCTCCCATACCCATATAGACGACATTTCTGAGGGTTTTACCTTCTTTTGCTAGATGGTGTGCGGCTACCATAATTTGATCGATAATTTCATGAAACTCGAGATTTCGAATGAGTCCAAGTTTTCCTGTTGCACAAAATGTACATGCCATGGGGCAACCTGCCTGAGAGCTTACACAGAGAGTATTGCGGCCTGATAGATGTCGCATAATAACAGCTTCAATCATCTTATCATCGTGCGTCTTAAAGAGAAATTTCGTTGTTTGCCCATCTTCTCCAGTTTTTTCAGAATGAATAGTCAGTGAATTATAAAAACAGTTCTCGGTAAGAAGTGCTCGAATATCTTTTGGAAGGGTCTCTATCTTCTCAAAATCAGTGATAAGATTCTTATAAATCGCATTCTCGACCTGGGCATATCGAAACTTCTTGTGTCCATTGGCCTCAAGAAGCGCGATGATTTTTGGTTCGTCGTGGATGGAAAACATGGAGGAAAGTTACAAATTACGGATTACGAATTTCAAAAGCCCAAAGAAAGAAATCTCTCAAAAACGAAGTAATTCGAGTGCAAATCGAGTATCGAAACGAGGCGTACAACTGTACGATGAAGCTATTTAGCCCCCCTTGTGGGTTGAGACACGGAGACTTAAGCTCGAAGGACGAGTTTTTCAGAGATTTCCTATAGATTCATGAGAATCATAGCAACGATTATACCGATCACACTGCCCGCAAAAGCCTCTTCTGGAAGATGTCAGATAGATTCATTGAAATTATAGCTTGTGGATTTCTCATGAGTACAACTGAGTTCATTGAGAGCTTTTGCATGTAACCCTGCTTCAAAACGTACGTTGATAGCATCATAGATGATAATCATAGAAAATACAATAGCAATCGTAAAAATATCAGAGAAAATCCCATATTTGATACCAAGAGCTGTTGTTATGCTTGTAACGAGAGCACTATGAACACTGGGCATTCAACCAGAACCCAGTGTTTGAGAAATAGAAAAATTTTTCATATGAATTCCATAAAATCCCTTGAGAATGACAGCAGCAATCCAGGCAATAATAGGAACAAGTATGATGTAGTGAGCGAAAAAATGCATAGGAAAAAGAAATTATTTTATCTCCACTATCTTATATTCAAAAGCACCAGAACCTGCCTGTCCCTTGACTATATCACCCACGTCCTTCCCTATAAGAGAGCGTCCAATGGGCGATTCATTTGAGAGTTTATTTTCAAAAATATCTGACTCAGTTGAACCTACTATCCGAAAAGTTTCCTTTTTGTCATCGTTTATAGCAAGAATAGTAACGAGACTTCCAACGTTCACTCAAGTTTGTTTTTTATTTGTTCTTTTTGTATCGATAATTTCATGATTTTTCATAATCTCTTCGAGCTCTACAATACGAATCTCGAGCTGTGCCTGCTCACTTCGAGCGTCTTCATATTCAGAATTTTCAGAAAGATCCCCATAAGAAATAGCCTCTTTGAGTTTTGCTGCAACCTCTAAACGACGAACTTCCTTAAGATATTGTAGTTCTTTTTGAAATTCGAGTAATCATTCTTTAGTTAGGATTGTTACTTTTGACATAAAAATGAAAAATGAGAAAATAGAGAAATAATTATGTAAATTTTTACTTATTTTTAAGAAGTATATTCTTAAAAATGGGGTAATAATTTTTTGGGACTTCCATTCAAATAGCACGACCCTCAAGAGCTATTATGAAGCGTATTACCATATCATTTGGATCTTTTTTTGTTGGATTTAGAAAGAAAGTAAATCAGAAAAATTGATCCGTTTCATTGAGAGTATAGACATTGCCTGCAAGCTTCATATTTAAGAGAATAGTCTCATATGTATCTTGAAAGGCATAAATTTTAATTTTTTGCGACTCATCAAGATATGTACTATATACTATCTTCTCCATAACACGAATACCAAAAAATCAAGAGTTTTCTACTTTTTTTGGGGTTATTTCAGGCATTATTTTTGCGAGAAATATTCAAGAAATAGGTATATCGGGCTCCTTTTTGATAGGTTCAATTTCTGAATTCGTCATACCAGAATGAGTATCTATGCTCCCAGTTAGCACAGGGACTAAGGTTCAAGTTTTTGCAGCAGTAAGTGATTCTATATGACGATCAATGCGATCCAACGATTCAATTAAACGAATAGTATCCTGGTTTTTTTCTTCTTTTTTCTCTAAGGGGACACTGCTTTTCGTATTTGGAAAAAGCTGACTTCTTGTGGCAATCAGAACATTTCTATAAGCAGGGAGAGAAAAAGAAAGTACGGTATTTATGACAAAAATAGTGATAAATCCAGCACATATATATGAAAAAATACGCATACAGATCCAGAACAAATGAGTGATTATATATTTTAAGTGAAAACATTCGAGAGAAATTACTTTTTCAACTTCACGCTCGTAAAATCAATCTCTACTGGGGTATCACGTCCAAGGATATTAATCTCTACTTTCACAAGCCCTTTTTCTTCATTGATTTCGATAATTTTTCATTCACTCCCCTCAAATGCACCAGTTTTTATAATAACTATTTCTCCGATTTGTAACTTGATAGTAAAAGCGGTATTTTTCTCTGCAAGTGCTCATTTTAATTTATCTAACTCTGCTCAGCTTACAGGAACAGGTATCGTACCAGCCCCAAGAAATCCAGTTACGTTTGGAGTGTTTCGAACTATATACCAACTCTCATTCGTTACCACCATCTTTACGAGAATATATCCTGGGAAAATATTTTTTTGTTTTTTTACCCTTTCTCCATTAGCACGAACAGTTATAGTATCATGAGTAGGAACGAATACTTCAAGAATATGATTTTCTAGATTAAAAGCTTCACGTCGCTGCATCAAAGATGATCGGACATTATCTTCTGTTCCTGAGATTACACGTATAACATACCATTCACCCAGAGGGGCGACATTAAGACTATCGAACATACTATGTAAAAATATGAGAAGGAATAAAATTATTTAACGGGCGCTACTGGAGTAGGAGTGGTCGTGTTTATGCCATCTAATTTCAAATCTCCGACTGGGGTACTCAAAGGAGTATTGGTCGTCACTCATGAAATAGGAGCGAGTTGCTTTTTTGCAGCAAATAACCCTACAGAAAAAATAGTTCCAATGGCAAAAAGTAAAATAGTTAATATGGTTATCATAGAAACCACCGTCACAAAGTATTTTCTTGTTTCAGTAGAAGTTGGCCAAACAATATGATCAAACTCCTTCATCGATTCTTTTATAAAAGACATAAAGACACATTACAATATAGGATACGCCGTGCGCATGTCAGGGATTATATGAAAAAGTGGATATTAGTCAAAAGAAAAAGCCCCTCTCTTAAGAGAGAATTTTTCTAATCTACTGGAGGGAGAGTTTTACAAAATGCTTGGTCATTCTCTCAAACTTTCGTAATCCATCCTTCTGGATTTCAATAGTCTGCAAAATCGTTATACCATGCATGGGTAAATTTCGGATGATGGGTTACCTTTAGTGGGCACCAATAGCGCTCAGTTCGAGCACCGATTTCGAGTGCATATGCAAAAAGTCCATTCATATAACTACAATAGAGGCAATTGATTTTTTGAATCCAATTGAGGTAATCTAAGAATCGTCGTTCATAGACAAAATAATCTCTGCGCAATACACGAGGTATGCGGTACAATGGAAATGCGGTATATTGATATATTATTAAAAATATATCTAGAAGCATTGCGGGCACAATCATCACATATATGAACGGCATAGAGAGGATGTGTCGAATAGGCGCATTGAAAACCATCCGAAAAAAACCTTCTCGAAATCGTTTATTTTTTCGTGAAAACTCTTCCAAAAAAATGACCTTTTTTTTATCTATGGTATATCCATACTCTTTCGTTACACGATCATATTCTTTTTCAAGATCATGACGAAGGGCCTCAAATTTTTGCAAAAGCTCAGTGATTTTGGATTGCATAAAAAAATTGTTAGGAAATATGTTCAGAAGTCGCCAGAAACAATCAAAAAACTCTTTTTGCCCCAGCTTCTCGGAGAATCTTGGCACATTCATTTGCGGTCGAACCAGTAGAAATAACATCATCTACTATAATTACATCTTTCCCTATGATAGAAGAAATATATTTTTTACGAACCGAAAAACT
>Ga0247832_1008113_pt1 | contig 10630 bp, 8 predicted proteins | sample LaCruzMarch2015__10_FD_192407 | JGI IMG/M metagenome (GOLD analysis project Ga0247832, IMG submission 192407) | Freshwater microbial communities from meromictic Lake La Cruz, Castile-La Mancha, Spain - LaCruzMarch2015_4m | ecosystem: Environmental > Aquatic > Freshwater > Lake | place: Spain...
TAATAGTTCATTAAATGTTTCTGGATATAGTTTATTAAATATGGTTACTATTAATAGTTCATTAAATGTTTCTGGATATAGTTTATTAAATATGGTTACTATTAATAGTTCATTAAATGTTTCTGGATATAGTTTATTAAATATGGTTACTATTAATAGTTCATTAAATGTTTCTGGAGATAGCTTATTAAATATGGTTAGTATTAATAGTTCATTAAATGTTTCTGGCTATAGTTTATTTAATAATACAGTTAGTATTAATAGTTCATTAAATGTTTCTGGAGATAGTTTATTAAATATAGTTACTATTAATAGTTCATTAAATGTTTCTGGAGATAGCTTATTAAATATGGTTACTATTAATAGTTCATTAAATGTTTCTGGCTATAGTTTATTTAATAATACAGTTAGTATTAATAGTTCATTAAATGTTTCTGGATATAGTTTATTAAATAATAGTGTTAGTATTAATAGTTCATTAAATGTTTCTGGATATAGTTTATTAAATAATAGTGTTAGTATTAATAGTTCATTAAATGTTTCTGGAGATAGCTTATTAAATATGGTTAGTATTAATAGTTCATTAAATGTTTCTGGATATAGTTTATTAAATAATAGTGTTAGTATTAATAGTTCATTAAATGTTTATGGAGATAGCTTATTAAATATGGTTAGTATTAATAGTTCATTAAATGTTTCTGGATATAGTTTATTAAATAATAGTGTTAGTATTAATAGTTCATTAAATGTTTCTGGTACAATATATTGTAATAATATTAATAGTGCTTTTATTAATAATACTATATCAAATATAATTAATAAAGAGTATAGTATAAATTTAATTCAAGATTCTTCACAAGCAAATCCACTATTCGATAATTTTGTAATTATGAATAATGGTTCTAATGAAAATTGGATAAATATTAATTATTCTGATAGTTTTTTTCCATTAATATCTATTACTAATGTTAGAGTTTATAATAAAAATATAACCGCTTATGCAAGTATAAGTCATAGTATTTGTATAGTTAAATTTAAAATACATCTTTCTACCATTTCAGTACAAAACTTTTTAATATCAGTAACTGTGCATATACCATATGAAACATCAGTTGTACCTAGTTCATTAGATAGTCCAATTGTAAGATTATTATTTAATATATTATTAACTCCTACAAATAATTATGAATTTTATACTAATATAACAAAGGAACCAGATATTGAGTTTATTGCTAGTTATATAAAAAAATAAAAATTGATAATATTTAAAATTATATATATAATTTTAATATATAATTAAATGACAACTAAACAAGACAAAAAATCAATATTAGTAATAGTTGAATCGCCAACTAAAATATCTAAAATCAAACAATATTTACCTACTGATAATAATTATATTGTAACAGCATCATGTGGTCATATTTTAGATCTTGATAAAAAATCATTGAGTATTGATGTTCAAAATAATTTTGAGTTATTTTACATTACTATGGAAGGTAAACATAAAATAGTAAATGATATTAAAAAATATGCTGAAGGATGTAGTAAAATTATATTAGCTGCTGACGGAGATAGAGAAGGGGAATTTATTGCATATTCAATAGATCAAATTTTAAAACATAAAAATACAGAAAGAATTACATTTAATGAAATTACTAAAAGTGCAATATTAAATGCTATTAATAATCCTAAAACAATTAATATTGATATGGTTAATGCACAAAAAGCCAGAAGAGCATTAGATAGATTAATTGGATTTGAAATATCTCCTGAATTACCTAAAGATGGACAAATTCAATCAGCAGGTAGAGTTCAATCAATTGTTCTAAAAATTATTATTGATAAAGAAAAAGAAATTAATGATTCTATATCAGAAGTATATTTAAAAACAATAGGTGATTTTAAGTTTAATGATAATAAAATTAATTCAATATTATTAGATGGAACTAAAAATTATTTATTTGATAATATAGAAAATGCTAATAATTTTTTAAAATTAATAAATAAAAATACAATATTTAAAGTTATTAATATTGAAAATAAAAAATCTATTAGAAAACCATCACCTCCATTTATTACATCTACTCTACAACAAGAATCAAGTACAAAATTACATTTTAATATTAAAAAAACAATGGATATTGCACAAAAATTATATGACGAAGGATATATAACATATATGAGAACTGATTGTCCAAATATTAGTAAAGACGCTATAAATTCAATTGAAAAATATATAATATCAATATATGGAAAAGAATATTCTGATCCTAAAAATTATAATTCAAAAAATGCAAATAGTCAAGATGCACATGAATGTATTAGACCTACTACTATTACAAAAGATGATATTGATGATAATATTAATAATGATGCTAAAAAATTATATAAATTAATTTGGAAAAGAACTATTGCATCTCAAATGGCAAATGCAAAAATTAATATACAAACAATTAATATTGATGCAATAAATAAAAAGTCTATTTTAATTTTTAATAATATTCAAACATATTTTACAGCAACATTTGAAAATATTGAATTTAATGGATATTTAATAATTTATGATAATACTAAAAATGATGAAAATGATTCTGAAAAAAAATCAGAAAGTATTGATATTAAAATAAATGATATTTTAAATTTAACTAAAATTAAAATATCAGAAGAATATACTAAAATACCATTAAGATATAATGAATCTTTATTAGTTAAATGTTTAGAAAAAAATGGTATAGGAAGACCTTCTACTTATGTAAATATGATTACTAAAGTAATTGAAAGAAATTATGTTGAAATTAAAGATATTGATGGTATTAAAAAAGAATCAAAAATAATAGAATTAAATAATAAATTTAAAATTAATGAATCTATAAAAGAAATTGTAATAGGTAAAGAAAATAAAAAAATAATTAGTACTGAAAGAGGTCAAAAAATTTATGAGTTTATGATTGAAAATTTTGATTCTATTTTTTCAGTTGATTTTACAGCAACTTTTGAAACATATTTAGATAAAATTTCTATTAGTCAAGCTAATATAACTACTGTATTAAAACAATTTTATGATATGTTTCATCCTAGTATTGAAAAATTAAAAATTAAAAATAAAAATATGCAAAATATATCTAATGATATATTATTTGGAAAAACTAAAGATGGTAATGAAATTTTTAAAGGAACTGGTAAATATGGACCATATGTTAAAATAAAAATAGATGATAAATGGAAATATGCTTCTATTAAAAAAAATGAAAGTTTAGATTTATTTGAAGCTATTACATTATTATCATTTCCTATATATATTGGAAAAATTAATTCAAAAAAAATATATTTATATAATGGAGAATATGGATATTATATAAAATATATGGATAAAAATATATCAATTAAAAATAATAATATAAATGAAATAACAATTGATTATATTAATAATATTATAGCTATTCAAAAAAAAAAATAAGTATTATTTTATATTAATTTCATTCTTAATTCTGTATGATGATTAAAAATTATTTTCATTTATTTCATCAATATTATTATAAAATTAATAATAAATAACATTTTTAAATTATTTTTTTCTGCAATTGTTGGAAATAATACTTCTAAAAATACTAAAGTTTTATTTATTTTAACAAATTCTTTTATCTTAAATAATAATTTATTAGATATTCTACAAATACATACTACTCCATTATACCATGGTAAATTATAATATAGTTATAATAGTCCACTACATCTAATTGTTTAAATTATAATCTGTATTTATTATATAAATTAAAAGAATGTTATATAATTTAAATTAAATATAAATCAAAAAAAAATATAAATATTCTTTTTTGTCAAGGTGTAGGTGAAACACTAGTCATGTGAGTACCTGATCTAAATATCAGATGATTTCCAAGGCATTTCAGTTTCAAACATTTCCCAAGTCCTACACTTGGTAACATCAATTCCCTCTGCATTAAGGTGAAATGGATTTATCCAGATTCCATTCATACATACCCAATAGTCAGGAATTGAATTACGGAGTGCATATAAACGTTGCCTGTATTTGCAAGGAACTGGGACTACCTTTTTAAGGTATGAATTATACTGTCGGTCCAGGCAAAGGTAAGTACAGTATATGGGCACAATATCATGTGCTGCATACAACTGTTTGTAAGGAAACTCAAACCCCTCTAACGATCCAATGTGACCTTCAACTTTATTTAACACAACTGTGCACTTTGGATTCTTCCAATCAATATAATCATAAAGATCATCCAGTGATTTGCACAGCTTATCTCCAACCATAAAGTAAACACGAACTTTTTCATAGTAGTGAAGGTATCTTACACGATCATTCAGTTCAAATAAAGACCCTACAAACCAGTTCTCTCCACTGACATGAGAAGTAATTTTAATATCAGGTGGTTTTGGCAAGTCCGGATCACATGAAGTATATATTATCATGCCATCCGGAGTAACCCTCATGGCACAAGAGAAGTCAAAAGTTGCTCAAAGCTCAAGTTCATGGACTTGAGCCAAAATGGCTACGGTAATATATTTTTTACTATATAGCATTATAATAGTAATAATTTCAATTTTATTATATTTTATTAAATATAAATCAAAAAAAATATAAATATTTATATTTTTTTTTGTCAAGGAAGTGTGGGTGAAATCCTAGTCACATCGGTGTGTTCTGATCTAAACATCAGATGGAAATTACCTCTATTGGGCATGACCAATAACACACACTGCAACTATCTAAGGAAGTGCACGCTGACTCAGGTCAGGCCGCAGCATGAGGAAACCATGGTGAAGTGGGAGGATGCCACTCTCCAGTTGAGTCAGCTCTCCAAGATCCAGGGATTGAATCAAGGTATGCATATTTATAAGCTCTCCCCCAAGATTCATGAAAGTAAATGCGTGCCAATCCCTGAGACTCATACCACTTGTCATAAGACAAGTATTCTGATTCTGTGTTACGCACCAACCCCTGAGTGAATACTACTGTACACTCAGGGGGTGGTTTTAGAACTTTAGGACAAGTTGTACACTCAGGAGTTGGAAGTGTGTAGTCAAAGCTATCCACCAAGTCCTGCATTGTTGTACATACAACATTGCCAACGAGAAACCTTGCTTTACTTCCATTCGATAAATACTCCTTTCCCGCACCTTCCTCATTGTACCGGAGAAGGAAAAGACATGATAACAAATCCTCCAAGGATCCGATGAACCAATGTTTGCCACTCATCATCCTGACCTGAATATCAGGAAGCTTGGGTAAGTATTTAGGAATCCTGACGCCGCACTCCATGACTAGGATGCCGTCATTCGCCATGACTCAGACAAGTCCAAAATGTGCCTAGCTCAAGCTCATACGTCTTGAGCCAAAATGGCTACGGTAATAGTTTTTTATTATTGAACATATTAATAATAATAATTTCAATTTTATAATATTAAATTAATAATCATTTTATATTATAATAATATATCATAATAAATTTATATTATTCATAAGTAAAAAATATATATAATTATATTTAAATATATTATTTTATATATTATAATAATGAGTAGTTTTATAAATAATGAAATAAATATATTAAATGATAATACTATTGAAAATATTATTAATTTTAATAAAAATGAATTATTATTAGAAGATATTTTTATTAATTTAAGATTATTATCTAAATTAGAAGTAGGAAATAAATTAATTCATAATAATAAAAATTTAAATATTGATAATAGTTATTTTAAATTTGTAACAAGATGGATTAATGGAAATAATAGAGAAAATAATTTGAATTTTATTAATCAAATTTTAAATAATGCATTTATAAAATCTGAAAAATTAATTATTTTAAATACTAAAGAATCCATACAATTATTTTTAAGACTAACTACTGATTTAAAAAATTCAATTAGTGGATTATTAAATTTAAAACAAACTTATTATTATGATAAATTAATTCAATCAGAAATTGATGTTATGATTGATAATATTAGAACTAAATTAGATTTAAATTTTAAAAATATTAATTTTTCAGATTTAATTAATGAACCAAAAATTAATGATTATTTAATTTCAAATAATCATGATAATAATGAATCAACCAAACAACAAATCATTTTTATTAATAATAAAAATGAATCTAATAATGAAATTAATAATGATAATAAAAATATTAATGAAATTAATAATAAAAATATTAATGAAATTATTAATAATAATAATAGTAATATTATTATTAATGAAAATACTAAAAATAATGAAACTAATAACATTACTGAAATTGATAATACTACTAAAATTAATGAAACTAATGAAATTAATGAAATTAATGAAACTAATGAAATTAATGAAATTAATGAAACTAATGAAATTAATGAAATTAATGAAATTAATGAAATTAATGAATTTCATGAAACTAATGAAATTAATGAAATTAATGAAACTAATGAAATCAATAATAATAATGAAAATAATGAAACTAATGAAACTAATGAAATTAATGAAATTAATGAAACTAATGAAACTAATGAAACTAATGAAAACAATAAAATCAATGAAACTAATAAAAATAATAAAAACAATAAAATTAATGAAAATAATAAAAATAATGGAAATACCTTAAATGAAAATAATTATACTAATAAAACTAATGATTTAACTTGTAATTTAAATGATTTTATTAATAATGTTAATGATATTATGGAAAATAAAAATTATGTAAAAAATCAAAATGAAAAAAAATATTTAAAAAAAAATTAATTTTTAATATTTATTATTATTATTATATTATATTACTTAAATATATTAATTAATACAATTATTACATTCACACTTTTGTTCAAAATCATTTTTAATATTTATTTTATTTAAAATTGTATGTATTTCATTTTCAAATTCACTATATGTATTATTAGGTTTATTTTGAGGAGTATTTAAATTACTATCTTTATTTAATTCTTCATTTAATTCATTATTTAACTCATTATTTAATTCATCATTTAATTCTTCAAATAAATTTGATACTTCAATGCGTTCATTTTGTAAATGTGTTAAAACACTAGTATATAGTTCATCTAATTTATTTAAAACATCTGAATAAATTTCTTGTAATTCCCATGGTTCTATCCATTCATTTTTTATAAATATTTTATAATTTATCATATTTCCATCTATATAATTATTATCTAACCAAATATATTCAAAATCATCAAATTCTAATGGAAAATCTATATTTATATCTTTTATTTGTTTTATGAAATAATCTATTAATTTTTCTCTAGCTTCCTCAATATTATCACATACCAAATACTCATTTAATATTTTAAAGTGATTATTATATTTAATAAAGGTTATAGATAATCCAATTGACATTAATAATAATAATAATTGTATTTTTATATAATATTAATTCAATATTTTTATATATAAAATCAATATTTTTATATATTTTGTATTGATTTTATAAAATTATAAGGATATTTTATATAATCAATTATAATATCTTTATTATTTGAATTAATAAAATGTATATATTTTAACATAAAATATTTTTTATAGTTTAATAATTTTAAACTATATAATTGATATTTATTATATATTCTATAATCTTTATTTTTCATTAATTTATGTAATAAAGTTATTATTTTTTTTGCATATATTTCCATAAATTTTGTTGTAATTTTAGATGTATGTATTGATATCTTATAATCTTTATCAATATAAATATTAGAATCAATAAATTTAAAAGAATATTTATTTAATCCTATTTCTTTTAAATAATTATTAAAAATATTAATATATTCATTAAATGGTATATTAATAATATTTATATTATTTTTTATATAATTAGGATGTTTATAATAATAAAATCTTGATAAATCAAATGAATGATAATAACAAAATGATAAATTTTTTTTTATTAAATATTTAAATAATATATTATTTAAAAAATATTCATCTATTCCAAAACAAATATTATTTTCACATTTATTATTTATTTCAGTATCTCCAACATAATAATCTGTTAAAATTTTATGAGGTCGTTCAATATCATTCATATATATTTTTAATTTATTAATAAATTTTACTAAAATAGTTTTATTTATTTTATTTATACCAATTATTCGTTGTGCTATACAATAAGGTAAATATATTTTATTATTATTATTATCTATTATTTTTTTACTAGAAATTCCATTATTATTTAAATATCGTCCTTTATAAGCTATATAAATATTATCTAATACATTATTTTTTTGTAAAATAGTATAATAAGTTATTATTTCCATTACTGTTTCTTCTTTAATATCAGTATCAGATATATATACAATATTAGAATCATTGTTTTTAAAATTAAATAAAGGAAAAAATCTAACTAATGTACCAAATAAACCAACATGATAGTTATTATTTATAATAAAATTATTACATTTATATAAAATTAATGTAATATTATTAAATTTATTCAAATAATTCATTATATCAGAATCTTCATATATAGTATTATCAATAAACATTCTTATTTCTAAATTATAATTATTAGCAATCTCAGATAATTTATTAATACCATCTAAATATTTATTAAAATTTTTATATCCTCCAGTATTCATTTTAAATAATGATGTTGATATAATATCTTTTTTTTTTGTATAATCAATTGGTTTTAATTCTTGAAATTTACATATATTATTTTCTAAATAATTAATTTTCATTTTATTATATAATATTATAAATTTATAATTGATTTCGTAAATTTTTTAGAATATTGTGTACTACTAAGTATAATATCTTTATGATTAAAATTCATAAAATGAATGTATTTTTTTCTAAAATATTTTTTATAATTAATTAATTTTAAACTATAAAATTGATATTTATTATATAAACTATAATCTTTTGTTTTTATCATTTTATTAATTAATGTAATCATTTTAGTAGCATACATTTCTATAAAATTATTAGTTACTTTTTTTTTTTTTTGTTTTTTTTAAAATTTTTTATTAATATCAATATCAATATCAATTTCATTATCAACTTCATATATATTTTTATCAATTGTTTCATAAGAATATTTATTTAATCCTATTTCTTTCATTTTATTATTAAAAATATTAATATATTTATTTAACGGTATTTTAATATTATAAATATGTTTACTAATATAATTAGGATGTTTAAAATAATAATATTGAGATAAATCAAATGTATTATTATAACAAAATGGTAATTCTTTTCTTATTAAATATTTAAATAATATTTTATTTAAAAAATATTCATCTATTCCAAAACAAATATTATTTTCACATTTTTTAGTTAATTGATTATTAGGTATATAATATTCTGATAATATTTTAGTTGGTCTTTTATTATCATCCATATATATTTCTAATTTATTAAAAAATTTTATTAAAGGTGTTTTACTTATTTTATTAATACCTATAAATCTTTGTACTATACAATAAGGTAAATATATATTATTATTATTATTATCTATTATTTTTTTATTTTTTGAAGCATTATTATTAAAATAACGACCTTTATATATAATATATAAGTTTTCTATTATATTATTTAATTTTTTTAAATAATCATATAAATTTATCATTGATAATAAATATGAGTCTACTATATCAGCATCAGCTAAAAAAACAATATTAGAATCATTATTTTTAAAATTAAATAATGGAAAATATCTAACTAATGTACCAAATAAACCAACATGATATTTATTATTTATAATAAAATTATTACATTTATATAAAATTAATGTAATATTATTAAATTTATTTAAATAATTCATTATATCAGAATCTTCATATATAGTATTATCAATGAAGATTCTTATTTCTAAATTATAAGTATTACCTATTTCAGATAAATTTTTAATACCATCTAAATATTTATTAAAATTTTTATATCCTCCAGTATTCATTTTAAATAATGAAGTTGATATAATATCTTTTTTTTTTGTATAATCAATTGGTTTTAATTCTTGAAATTTACAGATATTATTTTCTAAATAATTAATTTTCATTATATAATATTATTTATAAATAAAATATTCTAATATTATATAATGTCTGACAATATTAATATTATGCATCCTATAAATTTATTAAATGTACATTATAAAGATACTGAAAATTATGATATTACAAAATACTATTATTCACCATTAACAAATAAATTAGATTATATAACTAATTATAATGATAATTCAGATACATTATATAATAAATTTATTAAAGAAAACTATTCTAAATATTTATATATACCTCCTGTAGGATTATCAGGTAATGATATATTAAATATATATAAAATTTATAATTTTGTAGATTTAGAATATTTTATTAATAATAATGATTCATTAGTTATTCAAAATGAACCTAATTATAATATGAATTTTTTAACTATAAATAGAATTATTAATTGTTTAATTTATAATAATATTGATATATTAAAAAAACATAATAAATTATTAATTAATATATATAAAAATCTTATAATAAAATTTGAATTATTAAATTTATATAATATTTATAATATAAATATTAATGATATTGATAATATATTAAAAAAATATATTAATAAATTTATTAATAAAAAAAATAAGAATAATAACAATAA